>Ga0214473_10000705_pt1 | contig 46221 bp, 44 predicted proteins | sample RVTome_7_FD_203509 | JGI IMG/M metagenome (GOLD analysis project Ga0214473, IMG submission 203509) | Soil microbial communities from uranium-contaminated site in the Upper Colorado River Basin, Wyoming, United States - RVT98D197 | ecosystem: Environmental > Terrestrial > Soil > Contaminated >...
GGAGAGATGTCAGACAAAGTGATATCGCAATATGTTAAAAAGCAACGTAAATATTAAAAGAGAAACCGAGGGCTCTTAGCCCTCGGAGGTTTATTTTTCCAATTGAACATATGGATAAAATCGATTTATCAGTTATTGTCCCTTTTTATAACGAAGAAGAAAATTTACCGATACTGCATAGCGAATTAATAAGAGTGCTTAAAAGTATAAAACTGAATTGCGAAATAATTTATGTTAATGACGGCAGTAGCGATGAATCACTTGGTGAACTTAAGAATTCAATAGAAAAAGAAAACAGTGGAGGGATTGATATAAAAATAGTAAATTTCAGAAAGAATTTTGGTCAAACTGCAGCGGTTTCTGCGGGCATCGAAAAATCCAAAGGTAACCTGGTTTCTTTTTTAGACGCCGATTTGCAGAATGATCCGAACGATATTCCGAGGTTTTTGGGAAAACTTGATGAAGGTTATGATGCCGTTTTCGGTTGGAGAAAGGAAAGGAAGGACGCCACACTACGAAGTTTTTTATCGAGGAGTGCAAATAGAATCATTAATTGGGTTTTTTCATATCCTTATCATGACGTCGGTTGTTCGGCAAGAATTGTTAAGAAAGAATACCTGAAAGACATTGAACTTTATGGAGAGCTTCACAGGATTATGCCTGTATTAATCTATCTGAAAGGCGCCAAGATTGGAGAAATTGTCGTAAAACATAAGGGGAGAACTAAGGGTAAATCAAAATACGGGTTTAACCGGATTGTTAAAGCTTTAATAGATATTATAACGGTTAAGTTTTTAAATTCTTACGGTACAAAACCGGCCTATGTATTCGGATCATTCGGATTCGGATGTTTTATATTAAGTTTATTGTTAACTGTAGTAATTTTATTTAGACAAATTGTTTTGGACATAAATGTAACTTCGGGGTCCTTGATGTTAACCATAATTTTACTGGTTTTCTTAGGAGTTCAATTAATAATGACCGGTCTTCTGGCAGAGCTTCAGGTTCGCACTTATTTTGAATCGCAGGGTAAACCAATATATGAAATTAAGGAGGAGTGGCATTTTTAACCCATGTGTGGAATTGCCGGATATGTTGACTTTTCCAGAAAGGTAGGAGGTAATATTCTTCGCCCGATGATAGATTCAATTGCCTATCGGGGCCCAGATTCTTGGGGTGAGTTTCACAGTAAGGAAAATATTGCTCATTTGGGTGTCAGAAGACTTCGTATTATCGACTTAAAAAAAGGAGACCAACCAATTAAAAGTGAAGACGGAGAAATAGTGATCGTTTTTAACGGGGAAATCTATAACTATAAAGAGCTTAAAAAAGTTTTGATAAGAAAAGGGCATAGATTTAAAACAGAGAGCGATACCGAGGTAATAGTTCACGGTTATGAAGAATTTGGAGAAAGCTATATAGAAAAGCTTAACGGTATGTTTACTTTTGCCATCTGGGATAACAGAAATAGGAAATTGATATTGGCAAGAGACAGGGTTGGTATAAAGCCTTTATATTATTTCTACAATGACGATTCTCTGGTATTCGGTTCTGAACCCAAAACAATTCTTAAATATCCATATTTTAAGAAGGAGCTGAATTCCGAATCCTTGGAATTATATTTTTATTTTGGCTTTATTCCGGGGTATACTTCAATATATAAAAGCATTGAGAAAGTTCCGCCAGGACATTATTTAGTCTTCAAAGATAAAAAAGATAAAAGAGCACTCAGAAAAAAATATTTTGAATTGAAAACTCAAGAAACGGAGAATAACGAATCCCTTGATGGTATTTTGGAGAATTCCGTTAGAAGACAGTTGGTTTCCGACGTTCCTGTAGGGGTATTTCTAAGCGGCGGACTGGACTCAAGTCTGATTGCTTATTATATTTCAAAGTACAAAAAATTAAAATCATTTTCGATTGGCTTTAGTGAGCCGGGTTTTGACGAATCAGAACACGCTCATTACGTCGCAAAAATGATTGGAACTAAACACTATAGTGTCGAATTTGGCTCCAAAGATGTTGTTCCTATTTTTGAGAAGGTTGTTAAAAATCTGGATGAACCGTTTTCTGACGCATCTTTAATTCCTACATTTAAAGTCAACTCTCTTGCCAGTGAGCATGTTACTGTAGTCTTATCGGGCGACGGCGGAGATGAGCTGTTTGGCGGTTATCCCACTTATCAAGCCCACATATTAAGGAATTACTTGCAATTTATACCGAAATTTTTTCTTGAAAAATCCTCTAAAATAATAGATTACTTCCCGGAAGAATTTTTGAATTTAATTCCGCTTTCTTTTAAGGATTACTCAAAAAAGAGACTCGCAAAAATAGTACTTGAGAGCATGCGGTTGGAAAATCCTGAAAGACACTGGTATCTGATGCGCACATTCTTTTTGGGTGATAATCTGATTTCCAAAAAACCTGACCTGAAAAAGTTAACGTCTATATTACCCAAAGAAAAGCTGGGTTCGGCAAAGGAAGGTCAGATTATTGATCTCTATACTTATCTGGTTGACGATTTTTTGGTGAAGGCTGATCGGGCTTCAATGTATAACTCGGTTGAGGTAAGAGTTCCATATCTTGATAACGAAGTAATTGACTATGCATTTACTACAAAGGAAACGCATGTAAATTTCCTAAAAACCAAAATTCAGTTGAGGCGGCTTTTGGAGAAAAAACTACCCAATATTGCAAAAAGACCGAAGAAGGGTTTTGGCATACCGTTGGAAAAATGGTTGAGAGGTGATTTGAAGGAATTTGCTAATTCAATGTTGGAAAATAGAAAAATATATAACTATTTGGAGAAGAAGAAAGTTGATAAGTTATGGAAAGAGCATCTCGACGGATCAGTTAATAATTCGGGGGCCATTTGGCAGTTAATAATTTTTTCAGGTTGGCTCAATAATTGGATGAGCTAATATGCTAAAATGTGCGAGATATTTTAGTAGGTAGCGGAGTAAACTTCTTTGAGCTAAAATTACCCTAGTGAGACTTTTAAATTTTGTCAATAAACACGAGGCTTCATTATTCATAATTTTAATTTTGTTGGGATTTTTTTTAAGAGTGTGGAACTTGAATAAAGCTCCTACAGAGCTTTTTGGAGATGAAATTGATGCAGGAATACAAGCTTATTCAATATTAAAAACAGGCAAAGACTATTTTTCTAATTCTTATCCCGTCATCTTCCACTCGTTTTCCGAATACAGATTACCGGTTCAAATATACTCCATGGTACCGACTATTTGGTTTTTCGGTTTAAATGAATTTGGAGTAAGAATGGCAAATGTTATTTTTGCGACGTTATCGATGGCGGGAATATTTCTTCTGACCAAAGAGTTGATTAATAAAAAGGTAGCTTTTATTGCCTTGCTGTTCTTGATAATTTCTCCGTGGCACCTTCAATTTTCGAGGCAAGCGAACGATGCTGGATTTGTTTTGCCGTTTATAATTTTCGGCACTTTATTTTTTTTGAGAGGACTGACAAATTTCAAAAGTCTTTTTATCTCAGCAGTTATTTTTTCTTTATCGATTTATGCTTATGCGACTGCGAGTTTGTTTACACCTCTTTATGTTCTCACTCTTATAATCGTTAATAAAAATAAACTATTAAGCTATGGCTTAAAGCGGCTATTAATATTGGGAGCGGTTGTTTTATTGATTCTAGCGCCTTATATAAAAGCGACATTTAGCGGGAGCACCACAAATAGGTTTAATTATGTTTCGGTTTTCAATAATCCCCAGATAGAAAAAGAATCTGCAGAAAAAATCCAACTTTCCGATTCCCCCTTAACCAGAATATTTTATAGCAAGAAATCTCTTGTCACATTAGCTATTCTCAAAAACTATATTCACGCTTTTTCAACAGATTATTTATTCCTGTCTGGAGATGCCGATCTTCGGAATTCGGTCGGAATTATGGGTGAACTCTACTATTTTGATCTTATTTTTATTCTTGTCGGCTCGTTTGTAATTCTTGCTGGTTATTTGAATTTTAAAAATAAAAACTTGCTATTTATTTGGCTTCTGGTAGCACCAGTTGCATCGTCTCTTACTGTAGACGGAGCGACTCATGCGGGAAGGTTACTTCCGATGCTGGTTCCTCTATTAATATTTTCAGCAGCCGGTTTTGTTCAGATAATTAAATTTGCCTTTAAGAATAAAGTTTGGATAACGATTCCGGCGATTTCACTTTTAATGGCAATTAATGTTTTATATTATTTTCATCGCTATTACGTAGTTTGGCCGAAAGAAAGCTGGCGATTTTGGCAAAGTGGGTTTAAAGAGACGCTAAAATTTGTAAAAGACAAAGATAGCGGATATCAAGCGGTTTATTTTAATAATACTTATGAACCGATGCTTCCCAGATTTTTATTTTGGTATAAATATGATCCACAACTTCTTCAAGCACAGTTTACAGATGATAAGCAAATAGACAAGATCGTTCCAGGATTTGATGGTTTTAAACTTGGGGAAAAGTATTATTTCGGGCAGCTGGAAAAACCGGTTGAAAATAACCTGGATGATAAAAGTATTTATGTCGCGTCAGCCCGGGATGATATTACAAACCCCGAGATATTAAATGGATCCCAATTTAATCTATTAAAAACGGTTTACTCACCAACAAATATGCCAATATTTTACGTTTTTACAAAGGCCGAAAATAAGGTACAATAGCCACATGAGGAAATCCTTGCAGGAGCTGGGTATTCATGAGCAGTTTTTTTACTACCCCAGGGGAAAATTCAACGCCATAACTGATGTTGAAGGCGTCAAGGTGGGGCATTCAACAGTTATAAAAGACGAGGATATCAGAACCGGCGTTTCGGTTATTATTCCTCCCGGTCTAACCGATGGAAGGCTAATAGCGGGCGGCTTTGCTTTTAATGCAAATGGAGACGTTACCGGTTTCCAATATATTTTTGAAGAAGGAAGATTGATTAGTCCCATTTTTCTTACCAACACATTTTCGGTTGGAGATGTGTTTTCTTCTGTTGTTGACTACTACAAAGGTGAAGTTGCCCTACCAATAATAGGTGAATGTTGGGATGGATACTTAAGCGATATTGAGGGAAGGCACGTAAAATACGAGAATGTGGTTGAGGCGATAGAAACAGCCTCAAGCGGTGAAGTTAAACAGGGAAATGTCGGTGCCGGAACCGGAATGACCTCATTTGGATTTAAATCAGGTATCGGAACCTCGTCAAGAAAATTAACTATTGCAGGGAAAGAATTTACGATTGGAGTATTGGTAAATAACAATATTGGCAATGATCACGGAAGTCACAGATATTTAAGAATCGGAGGTGTTGAGACAGCAAAGTTAATTGGAGAATATGATCCTAAACAGGATGAAGAGCAGGTCGGGCAAAACCATCAACATTCTTCGATTTGTGTTATTGCTACAGACATACCATTAACACATTATCAGCTTAATCGAATTGCTAAGCACACGGTTTTGGGAATGGGAAGAATGGGAATCGTTTCAGGTTCGGGCAGTGGAGATTTTATAATTTCTTTTTCAACGGCAAACAAAGTTCCGAAACGAGGCACAGTAGAAACTTGGACCGTAGAAGCGATAGAAGAAACACGGTTGGATTTGGTTTTTGAAGCTACTATCGAGGCGGTAGAGGAATCTTATTTAAATTCACTTCTTCTGGCTGAAGACATGCAAGGTAAAGAAGGTCATTTTATGAGAGCGCTTCCGGTTGGGGAAATTTTGGAGAAAATTAAAAAGTAATTGAATTAGTAGCGTGTGCTTTCGGATAATTCAAGGTATCTGAGGGCTTTTTCAAGCTTTTCTTTCCCGGTTCTTAAAAGTTGTCCAATCTCTGGCGTTAAGTCGCTTCGGTTATATTCGTTGTAGGTAACGGAGTTTATTGCCGAACGGAGTTGTTCTTGGGTGGGATAGGAGAATGTGCCGCCCTGAGAAAAATTGGTTAAACGTATGATCTCCTGACCTAATTGATCTTTTTTACAGTATTCAACAGCAGTTATTTCCTTTGGGTTTTTGCCCTCCACAAAAACACGAAATCCACCTCGATTTTGCCAAATGACTAGCGGATTTTCTACGCCCGGATATCTATCTACTGCCTTGGCTTTTTCCACTTGATTGAAAGAATGATAAAACATTATGGGGTTTTTGTAAAGGTTTATGAAAGATTATACAATTGAATTGTGATTTGGAAAAAGTTATCTCTTTTATTTGTTTTTGCCTTTTTTGTTCGGGTTGTTGGTATTTCATCATATCCAATTGGTTTCACCCAGGACGAAGCCGGTTTGGGATATGATGCGTATTCAATTTTGAAGACAGGAAAAGATCAGTGGGGAAAGGTGTTACCGTTGACATTTCGGTCCTTCGGCGATTTCAAACAGCCGTTATACGTTTATTTAACAATTCCCTCGGTATACCTTTTCGGTTTGAATGTATTCGCAGTAAGGTTGCCGAGTGCCTTTTTCGGAAGTTTATCAGTGTTGATAGTCTATTTATTAGTTCGTGAACTTTTCAAGTCACCTACTTTTGCCTTATTATCGGCATTAATGTTGGCACTTTCTCCTTGGCATATTTCATTATCCCGAGGTGCGTTTGAAGCAAATTTAGTAACATTTTTTATACCGCTAGGTATTTGGGCGTTTACTAAAGGCATAAAGGATGCAAAGTTTGCGTGGATTTCGTCTTTTGTATTTGGTATAAGTTTATTTTCCTACCATTCAGCCAGGCTGTATACGCCATTTTTGGGAATTTTACTCATCGTATTTTTTCGGCGCGAACTGACACACTCCAATAAATTTAGTTATTCTAATTTATTAGGCCTGATATCTAAGTTTAAGTGGCAAATCTTTCTATTGTTAATATTTTTTACCGCTGCAGTGTTTACAAATTTTATAGGCGCAGGCCGTCGCGGAATAGATGTTTCGATCATAAATCCGACGGACAAGTGGGAAGCATTGAAAGATCGTCGCTATGAATCAGTTGTTGAGGGGTTGCCCGACTCAATTTCAAGAATATTTTCCAATAAAGTAACCTATGTTGGAGGGCAATTTGTTCGCAACTATATCAATTACCTTTCGGCAAATTTTCTCTTTCTCGACGGAGCTGGAAGCTATTCATACGGTATGGTACATGGTAGGGGGGTTTTGTATAGCTTTGAAATATTAACTTTATTAATAGCTATTATATGGATTGTGAAACGAAAATCTTCAAGGAGCCTTACCTTTATACTTATTTGGTTGATAACTGCGCCTATTCCAGCCGCCTTGAGTAAAAGTAACGGAGCCGCGGGAAACAGAGCTTCTTTGATGATGCCTTCAATCCAGATACTATCCGCTTTCGGGCTCTATATAGTTTTTCAATGGTTGTCGTTTCTAAAAAATAGCTTTCTACGTTTTTCAGGTTATTTTCTCACAGTGTTTATTGTGTTTATTTTTACAGCATTTTTCATAGAAGATTATATTTTTCATACTCCTGTGAAAGCAGCTCCGTCTATGCAATACGGAATAGAAGAGATTTTTGATTATATTAATGAAAATGGTGGAAAATACGACAGAATATTTTTAAGTAAAAGACTTGGCGTTCCAAATATTTGGGTAGCCTTTTATCAAAAATGGGATCCAATCGATTATCAAATGGCAACTAAAGACTGGCGTAGATATGAGGCTGAAGGACGTGATTACCTTGATCAATTGGAACATTACTCCTTAGGTAAATATAATTTTGGGAGTGTGGATGTGGGAAAGTTAAGAGAAACGCCGAATACGTTAGTGATAGGCGAACCGCGTGAATTTCATTTGTCTCAAGAGGCAATAAAAACCATATATTACCCCAATGGAACAGTCGCTTACAAAATAGTCGAATCGAGTTCCCTTCTCCCATAACTTCTTTCGACATTGCCTCCCGCTAAAGCTATAATTTAATGGTCTAACAATTATGCGAAAGTTTAATAGTTTATTTACGAAAACCTGGTGGGCTCCGGTTGTTGTTCTCATCATATTTATTGTTCCTACTTTTTTTCGATTACTTCGTCCTGGTTTTTTCCCGATGTATGACGATATGCAGGTTATAAGACTTCAGCAAATGGATAAATGTGTGAAAGACTTACAAATTCCATGCAGGTGGGTGCCTGATTTAGGTTACGGGTACGGTTATCCTCTCTTTGAATTTTATGCTCCCCTACCCTATTATTTTATGGAAATTTATCATCTTTTAGGATTTTCTTTTATCGGTAGCGTTAAGATAGGGTTTATTTTCGGAGTCTTAATATCCGCCCTTGCCTTTTATTTGTTGGCTAGACAATTCTTTTCAGTTTGGGCTTCAGTTGCCTCAGCTATTTTATTCGCTTATATTCCGATAAGAGCAGCTGATTTATATGTCAGGGGGGCAATGGGAGAAATCTGGGGTATGGCATCCTTACCTTTATTGATTTTTGCTATAGAAAGAACTTCCAGGAGGAAAGACAAGATTTCCGTTGCACTATTAGCTTTATCTGTGTTTATTTTTCTTATAAGCCATAATTTGACGGTAATAATGTCAGTGCCTTTAATTTTACTTTGGTTGTTTTTTGTACCACTTCGATTTAGCGACAATCTTAAGAATATAATCAAGAAATTATTTACTGGATTTCTAATTGGCATTTTATTGGCGTCGTTTTTTGTAATCCCACTGATAGTTGAACGTAATCAGGTTCAACTGGAAACTTTAACTTATGGTTATTTTAATTATTTGGCCCACTTTGCTACGGTAAAGCAGATTTTTCTATCTTTAAATTGGGGATATGGACCATCAATTGCCGGACCGGGCGATGATTTAAATTTGAGTATGGGAGTCATTCAGCTAATTTTTGCCTTAATTTCTCTCTTCATAATTTTCGTAAATAAAAAGATTGTTAAGAAAGAGAAATTTTTTTATTTGGGACTCGCGGCTTTAATGTTTTCCTATTTATTCCTGGTGCACCAAAAATCTACTTTTATATGGCAGGCGCTTCCTTTTATGGCGTATATTCAGTTTCCGTGGAGACTCCTTTTCCCCGCGGCCTTAATTGCTTCCTTTTTAGGCGGAATATTTTTTAATTTTATAAAAGAAAAATATATAGGTTTTTTATCTTTTGGAGCTATGTTGTTGTTGGTATTAATTTATGGAAACTTTTTCCGACCGAAATCATGGTTTAATATTTCAGATCAGGAAAAACTGTCGGGTGAGTCACACGAAAATCAGATTACCGCCAGTATTTATGATTATTTACCAAGAAGTGCAAAATATGCACCTAGGGTTAAAGCTCCTTCTGATATTATTTTCGACACCGCTTCGGGTCAAGTAGAAGGCTCACAGAAAGGATCTGACTGGTTTAGGTATCGATTAGACATTACAAAAGAAGGCAAAGTTGTTATACCAACGTTCGATTTTCCGGGATGGAAAGTGTGGGTAGATGAGGACAGAGTTAATTACGCGAAATACGGCGATCTTGGACTTTTGGCTGTTAATGTTCAAACGGGTAATCATGAAGTATATGCAAGATTGACAAGTTCAACTTCAAGGAAAGTTGGGAACGAACTTAGCGTTTTGGGTCTAATAAGTTTCGGATTATTAGTTGTGAGGAAGAATAAATATGTCTAATAAATTACTTAAACATATTTGGATAGTTTTAATTCTTTTGCTTATTTCTATTCCGGCAGTACTGCCTTTACTTCGTCCCGGTTTTTTTCATTTTTCCGACGAGAGTCATATCGCAAATCTTTATGAAATGGTGAGAAGTATTTCTTCAGGTCAAATTCCTCCAAGGTGGGCTCCGGATATGGTTTGGACCTATGGCTATCCACTTTTTAATTTCTACTATCCTTTTCCCTTTTATCTTGGAAGTTTATTTTATTTATTCACTTCTTCGCTTGTCATGTCTTTAAAGCTAACCATGTTAGTTACTATATTTTTATCAACGGTATTTATGTATTTATGGTTAAGGGAATATACGGGAAGGTTAACAAGCTTTATAGGAGCTCTTATTTATTTGTATACTCCTTACCGTGCGGTGGATCTTTATATTAGAGGCGCTTTGGGAGAAAATTTTTCATTTGTTTATTTTCCGCTTCTAGCTTTCCTCACGCATAGATTGGTAAACAACAAAAGTTGGAGGTTGACCGGAATATTAGGATTAGCAATCGGTTTATTTGTAATATCTCACAATCTTGCTCCGCTTCTTTTTTTACCCTGGCTTTTTGTTTATGGATTAGTATGTATCTTTGCTGAAAAGGATAAATCGGGACTTAAGAAACTTGTTTTTTCGTTCGTAATAGGAGTTCTCATCAGTGCGTATTTTTGGCTTCCGGGTTTTATCGAGAAAAGTTATCTTGTAGCCAGTACGCCCTTTGACTATAAAGACCACTTTCCGTTTATTCGGCAGTTAATATTTCCTTCTTGGGGATATGGGGCATCTCTTCCAGGAATTCACGACGACTTATCTTTTCAGATTGGATTAATTAATATTTTATTAATAGCGGTATTAATAGTTATGTCGGTTAGAAAATTTGTCGAGAAAAAGTTTGATCTATTGAAGTACTTTTTTGTGTTAAGTATTCTAACCTTTATTATTCTTATGAATATAAGGTCTGTTCCTTTTTGGGAAGTTACAGGATTTTCAAACTATCTTCAATTTCCCTGGCGGCTTTTAATGTTTACTACGTTTTTATCATCGTCCGTTTTTATTTTTTTCAAAAGTAATACTTTTATTAACAAAGTGGTCCTGATTGCCCTGGGCATAAGCGCGCTTATTATTAATGCTGGTTATTTCAAACCAAGTGAATATTTTTACCCCGACGATAACTATTTTTTAAATAAAATGCTCCCGCGACATTTAGTTGGCAAGAATCAGTATTCCAGTTCACCGGATGACTACAGAAATTATAGCGAGGATTATTTACTTTTACCGAAATGGGTTCAAACGCGACCGAATGATGAACCGTTAGGAAAATTCTCAACTAAATCATCTGACCTTTCTTTTTTAATACATTTGCCTAAGGAAGATGACAGAATGAATTTTAAAACTGAGGTAATAGGTAGCGGACTTTTGGAATTTAACAGCCTTTATTTTCCGGGTTGGTATGCAAAAGTAAATGGGGAACCCGTTAATTTGAAGATCCTCGATCCTTATGGAAGTATAGGTATAGATATTGATGGTAAAATTTCTGTTGTCTCCGTTTATTGGAAGGAAACTCCTCTGAGAATGCTATCCGATCTCATGAGTTTATTTGGATTAGCAATTTGTGGGATTTTAATAGTTAAAAATGAAAAATATAAAAATACAAAATAAGGTATTCTTATTTCTGATAATTCTTCTGGGTTTTATCTTAAGGATATACAACATATCTTCTGCCCCCCCCTCTCTAAATTGGGACGAGGTAAGCCATGGTTACAACGCTTATTCGATCTTAAAAACGGGAAGGGATGAGTGGGGACAGTTCTTGCCTTTAACGAATTTCAGAGCATATGGGGATTATCCTTTGCCTTTAAATCTGTATTTAACAATTCCCTCAATTTTGTTTCTTGGGTTAAGTGAATTCTCAATTCGTTTCCCCCATGTATTGATGGGTACCCTGACAATTTTAGCTACCTATTTTTTGACATACGGCGTAACTCGGAAAAGGTCAATTTCGCTTCTTGCAAGTCTTTTGTTTGCAGTTGAGCCATGGAGCCTTTTTAGTTCCCGTTTCGTAGTTCAGTCAAATCCCGCCACTTTGTTTTTGATTTCGGCAGGGGCGTTATTTGTGAACAGAGATAAACATAAATATTTTTTGCCACTTTCATTCACTGCTTTCCTAACGACGCTTTTTTCTTACCATGCAACAAGAATCTTTACACCAATTTTTCTGTTATTTATTGTTAGAAAAGAGATTTTGAGTGCTTTGCGCGTGGATAAAATTGTTAGAGTTTTGTCGGTTGCAATCTTAGCTCTTGTTATGATTACAACTCAAATAGTTTTATTAAGTAAAGATGCCCAAGCCAGAGCTAGGTGGTTATTTCTTATTGATGACACTGCCGTGTCCAGAATTATCGAAAAAAGAAACGAGAGCCAATTGCCAGAATTTGCAACCAGGCTTTTGTATAACAGACCTACTTATTTTCTGAAGGAATTTACTAAGAATTATTTAGGATACTTTTCACCGAGATTTTTGTTTATAAATGGGGGAACACAGTATCAGTTTTCTGTTCCTAACCACGGAATTTTGTATCTTGCTAACCTTCCGTTTTTTTATTTAGGACTGGGAATTTTACTTATGAAATCTCTTAAGAGTAAAAGTTATAGATTCCTCTTATTATGGCTTATTTTATCTCCAATTCCGGCATCGATTACAAACGAAAAGTTTGCAGTGATCCGAGCGACTACGATGTTGCCTATTCCCATGATTTTATCGGCATTAGGCCTTATATCATCAGTAAATTGGTTGAAACAATTTAAATTATTGGAGACTAAATACAAAATAATATACGTCATTTACTTTGTTTTCTTGGCCGGCTTTGTTGAAAATTATTTAAATATTTACTTCAACGATTATAAGAAAGCCTTTTCGTGGAGTTGGCAGTACGGCTATAAAGAAGTTTTTAATTACGCCAAAGAGAATTACTCTAAATACGATAAAATAGTAATTACTAAAAAATACGGTGAACCTCATGAGTTTCTACTTTTCTTTTGGCCATGGGATCCGGCTAAGTATCGAAATGATTCCAATTTAATCCGCTTCAATCAATCAAATTGGTTTTGGGTTGATAGATTTGATAAATTTTATTTTGTGAACGACTGGAACATTCCGAAAGAGGAGTGGCAAAGCTTTGTGCTGGAAAGTGGTATGGAATTTAACTGCGAGAATCAAAAATGTTTACTCATCACAAGTCCCGATAACTATCCAAAGAGGTGGAATAAACTTGAAACAATAAATTATCTTGATGGAAAACCTGCATTCGAGATATATGAAAATTAAAAAGTTCCTAATTCATTACTCATTATTCATAATTCTAGTTACTGCAGCTTTTTTAAGGCTGTGGCGCCTTGGAAGTGTGCCGCCAAGTCTTACGTCCGATGAAGCCGCGCTTGGTTATAATGCATACTCAATTTTAAAAACAGGGAGAGATGAATACGGACAGATTTTACCGATTATTTTCAAATCATTTGGAGATTATAAGCCCGGACTTTATGTCTATTCGGACACTCCGTTTGTAGCAGTACTTGGACTTAATGAATTTTCAACAAGACTGCCAAGTGCACTGGCTGGTGTAATTGCAGTCTGGTTGATATATAAAATCGTTGTTAAGTTTTCCGCTGAACAAAAGGATCACCGCCTAGGATTAATTGCCGCGTTTCTTTTAGCAGTTACCCCGTGGCACATCCACTTTTCCAGGGGGGCTTGGGAGGTTAATCTTGCATTAACTTTGACTTTGGCGGGCATTTACTTTTTCCTAAAATCGCTAGAGGAAACTAAATATATAATTCATTCTTCGGTCTTCTTTACTTTGACATTAATTACCTATCAAGGTGCGAAGTTGTCATCCTTCATAGTTATTTTTTTATTATTAATTACTTATCGGAAGGAATTTTGGAATAGATTTCGAAAACAATCTCGTGTACTCATAATTAGTCTTTCGGTTGGAATTGCGATTTCTCTTCCGGTTTTTTTAAGTTTTACAGGCGGTCAAACTGGGAGACTCAATGTCTTTAGTGTTTTTTCATATCCGAGAAAGCAAGTTGATGTTTCAGAAATCCTTTCCCAAGGTGGTGAGAGTAAAAATAGCATTTCATATTATCTTTTTCACTCGGAAACTTTGAATTTTGCCCGCGGAATAATGGGAAGATGGTTTAATCACTTTTCAGCACACTTTCTTTTTTTTGAAGGCGATTGGCAAAATCCAAGACACTCCGCACCAAATACAGGAATGCTTCTGATTTCCGACGCTTTATTTTTGACTTTGGGATTTGTGGCTTTGTCTAAAAATATCAGGAAAAAGTGGATTTTATTTATCTTTCTATGGTTACTTTCAGCTCCTCTTCCGTCGATATTATCCCGCGATTCAGTACACGCGGTTCGTGCATACAACATGGTAATTCCACTAACAATAGTATCGAGCTTGGGTTTAGTCTATATCTTTAACCTAATAAAGCGATTAACGGGAAGTATAAAATACATTTACGTATTTTCTTTAACTCTTATTTTTCTAGGTTCTTTTGTCTACTACCTCGATAGCTATTTTGTTCATCTTCCGAAACATAATTCTGAAGTATGGAATTACGGATACAAACAACTTGTTGCAACAATTATTCCAATTGAGAATCGGTATCAAGTAATAAAAGTTCAGCAATCATTTGCACAGCCCTATATTTATTTCCTTTTCTACCAAAAATATGATCCGGCTAAATATCAAAAACAAGCAAAGCTTGTATCAAGTGAGTACGCGGGCGACGTTGGTTATGTTGAGAGATTAGATAACATTTTCTTTACGCCGATCGATTGGCCACAAAATAAAGAGGAACATGGAATATTAGTTGCGGCAGATGAAGTTAAAATTCCCAATAATGAAATTAATTCGGGAGGAGATTTCAATCTTATAAAACAAATTAAATATTTAGATGGCAATGTCGCATTTAATGTAGTTGAGACTTTATGAATAAGCATAAAAGATTAATACTAATTTTTATTCTTTTTGTAGCGTTTTTTTTGAGATTTTATCGATTGGGAAGTTATCCTGCATTAAACGCCGATGAAGCGGCTATTGCCTATAATGCATATTCTTTAATACAAACCGGTAACGATGAGCATGGCAATTCCTGGCCAATTCATTTCCAATCTTTTAACGACTATAAGCCGGGCTTATATTTCTACTTAGTACTACCCTTTGTTAAATTTTTTGGACTTAACGTTTGGTCAGTGAGAATTCCCGGAGCCTCGTTGGGAGTAGCAACGGTTTTTATACTTTATTTGTTAATTAAAGAATTAAATTTTGGAAATTCATTTGAAATCAGAAATTTAAAATTAGAAATTGGCGAGATCGCGGCATTTTTCTTAGCGATCTCGCCGTGGCATATTCACTTCTCCCGTGGTGGGTGGGAGGTTAATGTTGCGACCTTTTTTATTCTTCTCGGCCTTTATCTTTTATTGAAAGGTTTTAAAAATCTGCCCTTGTTAATGTTGTCGTTATTATCTTTTGGATTAGCTTTCTATACATACCACGCGGCAAGAATAGTTGTACCTCTATTGGAGCTGGGTTTATTGGTGATTTATTGGAATGAAGTCAGGGATAATCTTATAAATTTCGCTCTAGCAGTTCTTATTGGACTTGTTGTAATCTCGCCACTGATTAAAGATTTTATGAAACCAAACGTGCTGTCTCGTGCAGCAGGCGTAGGTTTATTTGCGGACCCCGGACCGCTTAATAGGATTAACGAGCAGCGAGGAGAACACGGCGATTATACGAGTTTTACTGCGAAGATATTCCACAATAAAGCTACAAATTATTCATTGGCATTTTTAGAAAACTGGGGACAGCACTACTGGGGAGAATTTTTATTTTTGTCGGGTGATTCGATTCAAAGGGACAAAGTTCCGGAAACAGGAGAAATGTACTTAATCGATCTTGTTTTTATAGTAGTTGGCTTAATCTCTATATTTAGTCTTTGGAATGAAAATAAGAATCATGATAGGGGTTGGAAGGTTATCATTTGGTGGCTTCTAATCGCTCCGACTGCTTCGGCACTTACATTTCAATCGCCTCATGCACTCCGGGCGGAGAATATGGTGATTCCGTTAATAATTATAAGTGCTTATGGGGCAACCAAAGTAATTGAGTGGGGACAGAGATTTCATAGTAGAAGAATGTTTTTTATTTACTGCTCACTGTTAATTGTTATCGTGCTTTGGAATTTTGGCCTTTATCAACATAATTACTGGATTCATTTGTCAAAGCAATATCCATTTTCGTCCCAATATGGGGTGAAAGAGCTGGTTGACTATGTTGTCCAAAATCAGGATAAATATCAGGATATAATTATTACTCAAAGGTATGATCAGCCGTATATCTTATTTCTTTTCTATATGAAGTATCCGCCGGAGAAATTTCAAAAGGAACACATATTGACACCTCGCGACCAATATGGTTTTTCGACGGTAACAGAGTTTGATAAATATCATTTTCAGACTATAGATTTCGAAGACGTAAGGATAAAATATCCCGACTCGCTTATAATTGGTACAGACACCGAAATACCAAAAGAAGCGAATATTATACAAAAAGTATATGGAACAAACGGGCATTTGTATTTTGATGTTGTAGCGAACTGAATTGAAGCGTCATCCTGAACGGAGTCAAAGGCTAAATATGAAAGTAGCAATTATTGGTGCAGGGTTTGGAGGTTTGGCAGCGGCATACAAACTTGCCAAGAGCGGAATTGATGTGACGATTTTTGAAAGCGAGGAGTATCCCGGAGGATTAGCAGTTGGTTTTGAGCACAAAGATTGGAAATGGTCTTTGGAGAAACATTATCACCACTGGTTTGAGTCCGATTTGAGTATTCGAGCTTTGGCAAAAGAGGTTGGCCAGGAAGTGATATTTAAGCCGACCAAAACCTCAACTTTTATTGGTGGAGAATCGTACGAGCTTGATTCTCCACTAAGTCTTTTAACTTTTTCAAAATTGCCGCTTAGCGAAAGAATTAGAACCGGGCTGGTTTTAGGCTATCTGAAATACGTTTCTTCCTGGAAAGACCTGGAAAAAGTTACAGCCCATGAATTTTTATCTAAATATATGGGGGAAGTATCCTGGAAAGTTTTATGGAGGCCGCTTTTCGAGAAAAAGTTTAATCAGTATTCTAATGAGATTTCGGCAGCTTGGTTTTGGGCAAGAATAAAATCAAGAAGTAAAAATCTTGGCTATCCGGCCGGAGGTTTCTTAACTTTTGCAAAAGTACTGGATAAGAAGTTAAGAAAATTGGGCGTAAAAATAAAGTATAAATCTCTAGTAGAAGCGATATATCGGGAAGATTCGAATATTATATTGGCGGTAAATCATAAGAAATATGAATTCGATAAAGTAGTATCAACGCTGCCTTCGTACCCGTTTACAAAAATAACCAGAGGTCTGCCTGATCTATATAAGGAGAGCCTACTTAGTCTTAGAGGAATAGGGGCCGTTAACCTGGTTCTGTCGTTAAACAAAAGTTATTTAGAAGATGGGACATATTGGCTTAATGTTAACGAACCTCACTTTCCATTTCTTGCTGTTGTCGAACACACCAACTTTATGGATCAGAAATATTACAATAATGAACATTTAATTTATATAGGAAACTACTTACCTAACGATCATCAATTTTTTAGGTCCGAGGCAGTAGATTTACTTAGGAATTTTTACCCTTATTTGAAAACTATTAATCCCAAATTTGATAAGTCGTGGATAAATAAGGCATACGTCTTTAAAGCACCCTTTGCCCAGCCGATAATTCCTCTTAACTACTCTAAAATACTGCCTGATTTTAAAACTCCGGTAGAAGGACTATATCTTTGCAATATTCAACAGGTTTATCCTTGGGATAGGGGAACAAACTATGCAGTTGAAAACGGAGAAAAAGTAGCCCAGTTGTTATTGGAATCTCAATAAGCATGTCTAAAGTAAAACTTTCTGTCGTACTTGCAACCCGCAATGAAGAGCGTAATATTACTTCTTGTTTAGAATCTGTCAAAGATATTGCTGACGAGATAGTAGTTGTTGACGAAGAATCTTCTGATAAAACAAGAGAAGTTGCACAGAAATTTGGAGCAAAAGTTTATAAAGTTAAACACAAGCCAATCTTCCATATCACAAAGCAAAAGGCACTGGATTATGCAATGGGAGATTGGATTTTACAACTTGATGCAGACGAAAGGGTAACTCCCGAACTGGCTGAAGAAATAAAGGGAGTTGTGAAATTTGAAAACAACGACATTGTAAAGGATCAGTTTGAGAAAAAATGTAAGGAAAAGCCCGAACTTTATGAACTTTTCCTTAGGCACCAAAAGTTGATCGAAAGAAGAGAAGGACATTTGGGTAAAGACACAGGAGAACTGGTTGCTTTTTTCGTTCCAAGAAGAAATTACTTTTTGGGAAAGCCTTTAATACATGCTGGAGTTTACCCCGACGGGGTGATTCGATTAATTAAACATGGTTGTGCAAGACTTCCGGGAAAGAATGTCCACGAACTTATGGAAGTCGACGGTGAAGTAGGTTGGCTTTTCAGTGATATAGAGCACCACGACTCGCCGACTATTCAAAGGTATTTAGATCGAATGAACCGCTACACAGATTTGCATGCCGAGGAACTAAAACAGAATAAGGTTCCTGCGAATACATTATTCTTAATTCATTATTCATTATTCATGCCCTTATACATCTTTTTAAATTTATACATAAGACATAAAGGCTTTCTCGATGGTATACGCGGCTTTGTCTGGTCCCTTTTTTCCGCCCTCCATTTTCCCGTTTCCTATTTCAAATACTGGCAGATGGAGAAATCTTAATGTCTTGACTTCTGTAATAGTTCTGTCATAATTATTTCAGTATGAACAGTCAACTTATTACACAAGAAGATTTTGCATCTGTGCAAGAAGCGCAAGCAGGTATTACAAAACTTTTCAAAAAAGCCGAAAAAAAAGGTAATTTTGTCCGTATAATAAGAAATCAAGAACCTCTTGGTATTCTTATTCCTAATAGTGTCTGGGATTCTCTACTTGAAGACTTTGAAGCAAGTTTGAGCTCTAAATATAAAAAAGATATTGCAGAATCAAGAATAAGTAAAAAACGTTATTCTTCTGATGAAGTGAAAAAGATGATAGGATATAAGTGATGTATGGGTACGAATTTACTCCAAAAAGCTTAAAGCAATTCCGCAAGTTAGATAAACAGATTCAGTTTAGAATAATTGAAAAACTTGACAAGTATTGTGCTAGTTCTGATTCACTAATCCACGCAGACTCAATTATAGATAAAGAGTTAGGGGAATATCGATTTAGAATTGGCGATTATAGAGTAGTTTTTGATTTGGAGGGAGACCTACTTACTATTCATAGAGTTGGAGACAGAAAGAATGTGTATAGATAACTACTGGCAGATGATAAAAAAGTGAATATAATATAGGGTATGAAAATAAAAGTTGAGGAATTGGAGGATTTGATTAGGACTTCCCTTTCCAAAAAATATTCGAAGGAAGAAATAGATTTGATAATACCAATACTAATGTTCGGAGAATTATCTGGACGAAGTACTCATGGAATATTGAGAGCTGTTACTGGAGAGGTTGCTATTTTAGCAAGGAAGCCTAAAGGTAAACCTAAAAGACTGAGAACCTCAAACGTTTCTGAGGTTATTGACGGTTTGGGTAATCCAGGAATGCTTGTAGGAAACATTTGTTGTGATGATGTTATCGAAGTAGCTAAAAAGGAGGGTATTGGAATTGTTGGGTCAAGGGGATCTATTGGGTCTTGCGGGAGCCTATCTTACTATTGTGAGAAAATTGCCAAAGAAAATTTAATTGGACTAATTATGGCAAGGGCACCAGCGGATATAGCCCCATATGGCGGACTTGAGCGACTTTTTGGAACAAACCCGATTGCTTTCGGAATTCCTACAAAAACGAAACCATTAATTTTTGACATGGCCACTTCCGGCATTAGTTATGGTGCAGTATTGGAAGCGAAAGCTCAAGGAAAGGAATTGCCAGAAGGAGTTGCTATAGATAATAAAGGGAAGATTACTAGAGATCCTGATTTGTCGCTTCAAGGTGCATTTCTTCCTTTTGATCGGTCATATAAAGGTGCAGGACTTGCCATGATGGTAGAGATTTTGGCCGGAATACTGACTGGTGCGGATTTTGCAGATATGCGTATTGGAGATGAGTGGGGGAACACTTTTATTGCATTTAAACCAGAATTGCTTTCTGACATAAAAGAATTTAAAAATAGAGTAAGTTTATTCGTAGAGAGGGTAAGAAATTCAAAAACAATAGATGGATTTAAGGTAAGGATATCTGGAGAAAGTACTATAGAAAAAAGAGACAAAGCTATTAGGGATGGTTTTGTTGAGGTTGATGGTAAGTTATTAAAGCGACTTGAAGAGTATATTAAGACAGGTAAATTGAAATGAAAAAAGCACTAATTATTCAAGGTTGGTATCAAAAACCGGATCAACATTGGTATCCTTGGTTAAAGTACCAACTGGAAAAAAAGGGTTACGAAGTATACGTTCCTGATTTGCCTACAATGCGCACCGATCTCCCGAATATGAAGAAACAGCTAGATTTTATTGAAAAGAATATTGGTATAGATAAAGATACGCTTGTATTTGGCCACAGTCTAGGAACCCTATTAACAATGCGCTTGGCCGAAAAGCACAAATACAAAAAGATGTTTCTTATCGCTGGGTGGGACTTTAATGATTTAACTGCCGAACACAGGCTTTTTTGGAAAACAATAATTAATCACTCAAGAATAAAGAAGAATGTCAAAGAAATTTACTGTATTACTTCAGATAACGACCCATACTTTACTGCCGTTACCGGTGAAGATATGAGTAAAAGATTAGGTGGTAAATTTATTCTCAAAAAAGGAAAAGGCCATTTTACCGAAAAATACGGAGTAACAAAACTTCCGCAAATTTTAAAATATATTTAATACCCCTATTAATTTATGGTTGAAATAGCAGAAAATCCTGCGGTGGAAAAATTACTGGAAGGTACTCGATGTACTTTAACACATTATGAATATCCGTCTTTAGGAATTAATGTAGTATAAAACACCTTTAAAGGCCTGGCCTTGTACTTGCAAGTTTAGTCTTCGAGGGTTAAGTTGCCGAGAATTTCTGCACTTTCCTTTTTATATTTTTCTACAAAATCTTTATAGTTATTTATCTTTATAAACTCTTGCGCTACAGGTTTATTGAAGAAGTTCAAAACAATATCCGGCTTCACCCACTTTGTTTTCCTCAATCCCAAATAATCAGGGTACGAAGAATACGCATCTACTAAATTATCGGTATATTCTGATGGATTCAAATGGATATACCTGCTTAAGTGTAGCAAGTAATTGTCATCGGTAACTAATACAGCTTTGTACCTGCCTTGGAATAATGATCCGACACGTTCGTATCTTTTGTTGAAATAGATGGAATATCTTGTTACCAAAGATTGCATAAAGTTTTGTAATGAGGCGTTATCAACTTGCTTGAGAAGTAGGTGAAAGTGGTTTGGCATGAGGCAATAGGCGATAAGTTCTATTTTACCGTGGAAGTTTTTAGGTTGCCTAGTTACGCCTTTAAAGGCCTGGCCTTTCAGAATGAATTTTTTAGTCTGAATTTTTAATTCATTCGGGAGAGTTAGCGACTCTTTTATGTATTTCAAAAAAGTCTTATAATCCTGAGCATTTTCGAAGATTTTTCTTTTCTCTACGCCTCTATTGTAGACATGGTAATGACCATCTTTAATATAAACTTTTCTGCTATTTCTTGCAGGCATAATCTATTATGCCTTTAAAGGCCAGGCCCTGCAAGGTTCAAAAGAAACCGTATTGGTGTTATTATTCAAACAAATGGTATTAAAAGATAAAGTTGTAGTTGTTATTGGGGCTTCCGGGGGAATTGGGAGAGAGGTTAGTTTGGCACTTGCAGAAGCAAAGATAAATTTAGTATTGGTTGCCAGAAAAATGGATTCTTTGGATGTTTTGGAGAAAGAGTTGGCCAATTTTGGAGTAAAAATTGATAAATTTACCTGCGACGTAACCAGTCCTGATTCTATAGAAAAATTGGCAAGAGAAATTAATAAAAAGCATAAGAGCATCGATTTTCTTTTCCACCTGGCGGGAATTGGTGTTTATAAGAAATTGCCCGATGTTACGTATGAAGAGTGGGAGGCATCTTTAGATGTCAATGTAACTTCGGTTTTTTATATAACTAAAGAGCTTTTGCCTCTACTTGAACGGTCAGATAAGGCCTATGTTGTTGCCAGTGGGTCGGGAATGGGCAAAGTCGCCTTATCGGGTAGGAGCCCGTATTGCGCTTCTAAATTTGCTCTACGAGGTCTTATGCTGTCTTTGGCAAAAGAGTACAAAAAGACCAATATCCATTTTGTTCAATTGACTTTGGGGAGTGTTTTGACTTCTTTTGGACCGCTCTCTCTTTCTGAGAAGAAAAGAAAACACGCACAAGGTAAAGGCTATCTTAACCCAACCTGGCTTGCACATAATATCGTTTCCAGGATTGAAAATGAAACCTTAGAACCCGAAACTCCGATTTACCCCCGCCATTATTTTAAAGAAAGTAAAAAAGATATTAAATGAGAAAGGTTCTAACTCTTCATAGCGAATGGGGTGCTCCAAGGTTATAATAATAGTAATGAAAGTTGCAACCCCGCACAGAACTTACTTGCTCTCGAGGTCTACGTCCTCGCATGCCAAGAGCGTTTTTGCGGGGCAAGTTGATTCTTTCTGATAAATTATATGATAAAAATAGCTATAGATTCAGGGCCGTTGACGGGTGGACATTCTGTTAGGGGTATTGGAGTGATGGTACGGGAACAAATAGCATCGATAAAGAAGCTGGGGGATCGAGAAATTGTTTTGGAAGTAGCCGATTTTGAAAAGATCGATTTGTCTAAATACGATGTTGTCCATTACCCTTATTTTTTCCCGTATGCTCTAACTCTACCCGCGATAAAACCTGCTAAAAAGGTTATTGTAACTATCCAAGATTTGATTCAATTAATCTATCCTGATAGGTACCCCCCCGGTGTAAGAGGAAAAATTAATTTTATTAAGCAAAAGGCAAGACTTAAAAATGTTGATGCTGTCATTACTATTACTGAAACTTCCAAGAAAGATATAGTTAGATTTTTGGGAATTCCTTCTGAGAAAATTCACGTAGTCTATCTTGCACCGAAAGAAGTTTTCAAAAAAATAAGCGGGGAGAATTTGTTGACAAGGATAAGAAAAAAATACAATCTTCCTTCTAAGTTTGTACTTTATGTAGGGGACGTAAACTTCAACAAAAATATTCCCAATTTAATCAAAGCCTGCAAAATCGCAAAAATACCGTTAGTTATTTGCGGTAAACATGCGAGGGAAGTTGAAGAGGAAGGTTTGGGACTTAAAGATTTAAAAGGTCCTCAAGATTGGCTCCGTTTTGTTTTAGGAAAGTCTCACCCGGAATTAGTCCACTACAAAGCCCTTAGGGAACTATTTAAAGACGGGATTGTTGTAAGATCAGGTTTTGTTCCGGATAAGGATTTGGTCATTATTTATAATCTTGCGGCGGTTTACGTACAACCCGCATTTTACGAAGGTTTTGGACTGCCGGTATTAGAGGCAATGGCTTGTGGGACTCCTGTTGTTATTTCAAAAACCAATGCTTTAGTGGAAATTGCAGGGGGCGCTGCATTAATTGCCTATCCGAAAAGTTCGAAAGATATTGCTAATAAGGTTACCGAAATACTAAAGAATCGGGGAATTAAAGAAGAGCTGATTAAAAAGGGATTTGAAAGAGCGAGAGATTTTTCTTGGCAAAAGACGGCTAAAGAGATGCTGGAAGTATATAGATTAGTAGCTGCTGATTAGAAGTTTAGGGATATATGCAAATCAAAAAACTTGTTTTATATTTTGTTGGATGGAAGATTTTGCTTTTTGTCTTTCTTTTTTTGGCAATTCAAATTTTGCCTTTGCAATTGCCTTTTTTGGGTGGTGGAATTTCGAATTATCTACAAAATCCTTATATTTTTTCGTGGCTGAATTTTGACGGGGAACATTATTTAGATATTGCGATATCCGGTTATAAACCCTTAACTTATTTCTATTTTCCCCTATATCCGTTAACGGTTAGATTATTAGCTTTTTTTTTCAGCAAAAGTTTTAATTCATACATATACTCGGGACTTTTTATTTCACACTTCGCATTTTTCTTGGGCTTATTGGGGCTGATAAAATTAATTCGATTGGATTATTCAGAAAAAATCGTAAGGACAACTGTTCTTCTTCTTCTTTTATTCCCAACCTCTTTTTATTTCGGAAGTTTTTATACAGAGAGTTTATTTTTTGCTTTAGCTACCTGGTCAATTTATTTTGCAAGAAAAGGCAATTGGATTGCCGCCGGACTAATAGGCGCATTATCGTCGGCGACAAGAATTATTGGAGTTGCACTATTTCCAACTTTGGTGGTTGAAGCACTTATTCAGGCTAAGGAAAATAAAATTCGGTTAACTTTACCGATATTTTCTTCATTTTTAGTTATGCTTGGAATTATAACCTATGCTACTCTGTTGAGAGGTAGTGTTGGTGATCCGCTTGCTTTCTTTCATTCATTAAATGAGGTTTTTGGAGAGCAGAGATCTCAAGTGTTCATTATGCTTCCTCAGGTATTTTACCGTTACATTTTTAAGATATTACCGAGTATTAACTACCGTTATTTCCCGGCGGTATTCACGACTTGGTTAGAGTTTGTAGTTGCAGTCGGATTTACACTTTTATTAGTCGTAGGTTTTACGAACTGGTTGAGTTCTTACTTACCTAAAATAAAGATTTTAAAAGATTATAAACTGAGAGAAAGTTATTTAATTTATTTTCTCATAGGATATATTATACCGACTCTGTCCGGGAGTTTTTCCTCGCTTCCAAGATACGTTTTGGTCTTGTTTCCAGCATTTATTCTGATGGCAATATTCTTTTCTAAATTAAATCCAGTATTGAGAACTTATATCTTTATCATTTCATTTGTTTTATTGGGTGTAGCAACAGCCCTTTTTACAAGGGGGTATTGGCTAGCATAATGGGAATTCCAAATTTCAAATTTTCCGCCTTCGCAAAGGCTTCGGCGGACAAGCAATTTTCAATTTTAGGGCACTCTATTTCGCTTAAACAGGTTGTCAAACACCCTTTATTTTCAGGGAGTGCGGTAATGATAATCGGGAGTAATTTTGGAAACTTTTTAGCCTACCTTTACCACGTAGTAATGGGCAGAATATTAGGACCCGGGCCTTATGGAGAGCTGGCTTCATTTATAGCCATAATAGGATTATTTTCCGTTACCTTCTCCTTTTTAGGAACAGTTATTGTTAAGTTTGTTTCCTCCGCAAATGAAGACGAGAGAAATGCCTTATACTCATTTTTTTTAAAGAAAGGGGTAACTGTGGGCATATCTATAGGTTTTGTGCTTTTAATCATTTCTTTGCCAATCTCCCAGTTTTTACACCTTGATATTAAAACTGCTCTTCTTATCGGACCAACTTTAGCTTTCTTCTTCTTTTCGTTATTGTTCAGATCTTTTTTACATGGACTTATGAAATTTACAAAAGTAGTAATTTTGGCAAACTTTGATTTAATCTTTAGATTTATATTCGGATTAGCCTTTGTTTATCTAGGCTATTCTGCTTTTGGAGCTTCTTTCGGTATTTTTCTAGGTGCTTTTGCATCCTTGGTATTAGGAGCATTTTTCATAAAAGGAGCTTTAAAATACAATAAAAATGAAGTTTTTCAGGATGGGAAAAGAATTTTTAAATACTCACTTCCGGTTTTAATCTATTCCGTTGCGTCAAATTCATTTCTATCTGCAGATCTCTTGTTAGCTAAGCATTATTTTTCTCCCCATACTGCGGGAATTTACGCATCCCTTTCGACGCTAGGTAAAATTATTTTTTATGGAGCAGCCCCGGTTTCAGGCGTGATGTTCCCGCTGATTGCACAACGCCATGCAAAAGGCAATTCCTATAAGAAGATTTTGTTGATGAGCATTTTTATTACATTAATAATTGCAGCCATAATCAACACTGTTTACTATTTTTACCCCGAACTTATGGTGACTATTCTTTATGGACAAAAATTTATAGAGGCCGCTCCCTATCTGGTTTGGTTTGGACTTTTTATTGGCGTTTTTACATTAGTTAATCTTTTTGCTTCTTATTACCTTTCCGTAGAAAAAACAAAAATTGTATTTTGGATGCCTATTTTTGCCGGACTGCAAATTGCAGGTATAATTATTAAGCACGATACGATTTTAGATCTTATTCAGGTCTCTTTAGTTTCAGTGTCGCTTTTTTTGGTAGGTTTATTAATTTATTATATTTATGAAAACAAAATCTCTAAATAAAGTTATAAAAATGCCACGCGTAAGCGTAATCATTCCCTGTTTAAACGCGGAGAAATTTATAGTTAAAAATTTACTGCATGTAAAAAAGGTTTTAGACCAAACAAGATATCCTTATGAAATTATTTGTGTTGACGACGGAAGTCGGGATAAAACCCGAGAGAAAGCTGAGGTTGTTTCGGAAGAATATCCGGGCAAGGTCAAAGTTATTGGGTATCTAGCCAACCTAGGAAAAGGACATGCCGTTCGTTTCGGTATGGCTAAAGCAAAAGGAGATATAATCGGATTCATAGATGCCGGAATTGAACTAAACCCTAACGGCATTAGTATGCTTTTGGAACATTTTGAATGGTACAACGCTGACGTGATAGTCGGATCAAAACGCCACCCTGCAAGTAAAGTAGATTATCCCTGGCAAAGAAAAATTCTTTCTTTCGGATACCAAATGGTTGTAAGAGCCCTTTTTAATCTGAAAGTTCGGGATACCCAAGTCGGACTTAAGTTTTTTAGACGGGAGGTTCTGGAAAAAGTATTGCCAAGAGTTTTGGTTAAAGCCTTTGCATTTGATATAGAGATGCTTGCTGTTGCAAATTACCTCGGATATGGACGAATTTTCGAAGCACCCGTTGAATTAAAGATGAAGTTTGCAGGTGGAATTTCAACAATTGCCTCAAAAGGTTTTGTAAACACAATTTGGAGTATGCTTTGGGATACCATGGCAGTTTTCTACCGACTAAGGATTCTCAGATATTACGACACTAGAAATAAAAAGAACTGGCTAACTCCCGTATATCTGACTTTAAACAGTAAAAATTAGCTTCAATTCTCAAGAGTTTTCGGGAGTAACATCTCTAATATTTTGAGTCAACTTTTTAGGATTTGGGTTGGGAAAGATCCTTGCAAGTTTTTGTGTATTACTAAGAGTAACATCGTCGACTATTAAAGATAATCTCCAAAAAATGTTATATAAGTTCGCAGGTAAATATTTCTCTAAGGGAGGAATAAATCTTCTTCCGAAACGAGCCAATTTCCAAATATAGTTTGGAATTTTAATTGGATTGTATTTAATACCCATTTTTTTGTGCAACAACTGACTAATTTCTGCAATAGATAAATTTTCTGAATAGAGTAAGTATTTTTCAGGGATGCCTGGACGAGGAGATCTTTTTGAAAAGAAAATTAGAGCTTTTACAACATCGTCGACATGGATTAAAGATGACTTACCCGGCCAGTTAATTCTTGTAATAGGTGATTTTTTTTTAATCATGTTTATAACCATATCGAATAAACTTTCTTTCCGATAACCTTTTCCGTAGATTGTATTCGGTCTTATAATCGTGAATCTAAATTTATCTTTTTTGCATTTAGCGATCAAAATATTTTCTCCGTCGAGTTTAGTGCGGGTATATTCGTTTGTAGGATAATCCGGAGTACTCTCATCTACCGGTTTTGAGCAGTCAAGCCTTCCTGCTACAGTGATCATACTTCCTATGTGAATAATGTGAGTTTTAGAGTTTAGTTTTCCGAACGTCTTATATAAATTCTTTACTCCTAGATTATTAACTCTGTGATCAGAATCGGATGTATCCGTATTTGCAGCCAGGTTAATAACAAGTTTTGGGTTTTTAGGTAAATTCTTTAAACTTTTAATATAATTTAAGTCAATTATTTGAGTAGCGATTCCTAATTTGGAGATTATACTTTTACCACTTTCTTCTAATGAATTGTCCCTGTTTCTAACTATACAAAGTATATTTTCCCTTGGATAAACTTTTATAATTTCTTTTATCAGCCTTCTTCCTACAAATCCTGTTGCTCCTGTAATGATAACATCGTAATATTTTTTCATCGAAAGGGTGTTTGACAATAGTGAGTTAAAATTTATACTACGAATAGTTATTTGTAAACTATGTCGAGTCACAGACCAACTAATTTAGCCAGAATTTGGAAAAAGTTTTATAAGAATAATAACTACTACCATAAAGATCTCCAAAAAATTGCTATAAATCTTATTCCTAAAGATGCAAGCGTATTAGAATTCGGTTCCCGAGGCGGAGAATTGTTAAAGGTGCTTCCTAATACAAATAAAGTTGGTGTGGAAATTGACAGAAGTTTTGTTCAACTAGCTAAAAAGCGAAGCAATAGAGTTAAGGTTTTACAAGAAAGAGAATTTTGGAAAAAATATGGAAATTACAAATTTGATTGCATTCTTATTAATCACACTCTTGGAGAACTAGATAATATTCAAGACTTTATAGTAAAGCTAAAAAAACTAAGCCATAAAGATTCAAGGATTATAGTTTTGTTTTTCAATTACCTTTGGAAACCGATTCTGGATATAACCCAAATAATGGGTTTGCGGATGCCTTATTTCAGGGAGCCGAATTGGTTGGGAGGAAGCGATATTGATAATCTTTTTTATTTGGAGTCTTTTGAGAAAGTAAAATCAGGGAAGCGAATGTTATTGCCTATCGATTTATCGTTAATCTCAGGTATTATAAATAAATATTTTTCCGTACTACCTTTTTTCGCACCATTTGCTTTAACCAATTACGCAGTTTATAAGAAAGGCTTTCACTATAAAGATAGTTCCGTTTCAATTGTTATTCCGGCAAAAAACGAAGCAGGAAATATAAGGGGTATCATAAAAAAAATTCCAAAGTTCAAAGAGCCGGCAGAAGTGATATTTGTTGAAGGACACTCGAAAGACAATACGTATGAGGTTATTAAAAACGAAATCACTAAATATAAAGGACCCAATAGAGTGTCACTTTACAAACAAAAAGGTTATGGAAAAGCGGATGCGGTAAGACTCGGGTTTTCTTATGCAAAAAATGACCTTTTAATGATATTGGATGCTGATTTGACGGTTGATCCGATGGAGCTATGTAAGTTTTATAAGGCAGCTATTGAGGGAAAAGGAGAGCTCATTATGGGTTCGCGTTTAATTTATCCGATGGAAAAGCTTGCCATGAGAACGTTAAACATTTTAGGCAATAAGTTTTTTAGTTTAGCATTTACGTTTTTACTTGATCAGAGAATTAAAGATACTCTATGTGGAACTAAAGCAATTTTTCGAAAAGATTATTTAAGGGTAATGAAAGAGAGAAAAATATTCGGTAACCTTGATCCTTTTGGAGATTATAATCTAATTTTTGGATCTGCAAAACTTAATTTAAAGATCACGGAAATACCGATTCGATATAAAGAAAGAACATATGGCAAAACTAATATTAATCGTTTTACTCACGGATTACAGCTTCTTAAGATGGTTTTATTTGCTGCGAAGAATTTTAAATTTATTTAAGGAATATTAATATACTTTGTAAGAAACGTGAGAGAACGGATATAAGAACGGTCTTTTTACTTCTCTTTTCTCAAAAGATAAGTTTAGCGTACGAAAAAGATTTTCCCACTCTTCATCCGACCGGTAGGTATAAGGTACTGGCAAATTTTTGTAATGGATCTTATTTATAGAATAATCAAAAACTTTGTTTACAAAAGATGGCTTGAGTTCAAAAAGCAAAACACTTTTTGACATTTTCACCGCCTGGATAATCAGATTAATTTGATTAGGATAAGTTGTGTGATGTAAGGTGTCGTTAAAAAGAACTGCGTCAAATCTATATTTGTAAATCGGAAGCCGGGTCTTGGTAGGCATTTTCTTAAAAGAAATATCGGTAATTAAATAATTTTTAACATCGCAACCGTTGATATAGCAATCAAAATACTTCCCGAGTTTTTCGGCAATAATACCCGTTCCACAACCAACATCCAAAAGCCGGTCTTTCTTTCCAATCCAACCTTTGTAAGTTTCGTATATTAATTTAGCCCTATAGGAGGAGGTATAATTAGTAAGTTTAAACATAGATATTTTTAAAGATATAGACTTGATATTACATTTCTTCGAATATTAAAAAAAGACGGAGGATCGGTATCGAAAATGAACTTTTATCGATAGTCTCCAACGGTGTATCATGTTCTAATGAATATACTAATTCTAAATTGGCGCTCGCCGAAACACCCAAACGCAGGGGGTGCAGAGTATGTGACGTTAAAACACGCTGCAAGATGGGTCCAAGCAGCACACGAAGTTTGGTGGTTTTCGTCATCTTTTAAGGGAGCTAAGGGTAGCGAAGAGACGCAGGGAGTCAAAATTGTAAGACGTGGCGGACAAATATTCGGAGTTCAAATTTATGCATTTTTCTGGTACTTTTTTGGGAAGCATTCGAAATTTGATCTTGTTGTTGACCAATTTCATGGTATACCTTTTTTTACTCCTTTATATTCAAAAGCCGGGAAGCTGGCTTTTATCCACGAAGTCGCAGGAGAAGTTTGGAAACTTAATCCATGGCCTAAGCCTTTAAATTTAATTCCCGCAGCTCTCGGAAGCCTATTTGAGCCATGGATATTTAAAGTCTTTTATAGAAAAACTCCTTTTCTGACGGTATCGGAATCGACTAAAAAAGATTTGGAGACCTTCGGTATTTTAAGAAGAAATATACACGTAATCCACAACGGCATTGAGGCCCATAAACTTCGGGATTTTTCAAAAGAGAAATTGAAAACCGCGATTTTTTTGGGGGCCTTAAGTGAGGATAAAGGTATTTACGACGCAATTAAAGTATTTTCGGAAATTAATCGTAAAGATGAAGACTGGCAATTTTGGATTGTAGGTCCGGGTACTAGCGGATATGTAAAAATCCTTAAAAATTTATCAAAAGAGTGTGGAATTATCAATAAGCTGAAAATTTGGGGTTTTGTTCCCGATGCCAAAAAATTTGAACTTCTGGCGAGCGCCCATGTTCTTATTAACCCATCGGTGCGTGAAGGATGGGGACTCGTTAACATTGAGGCAAACTCGGTGGGAACTCCGGTGATAGGGTATGATGTGTCTGGAATCAAAGACTCCGTTAAAAACGGAATTACAGGAATTCTGGTTGCCAAAGGCGATTTTAGAGGCATGGCGGAAAATGCGATAAAGTTATTAGGAAATAAGAGTTTGTATACCAAATTTCAAGACAATTGCAAAAAGTGGGCTTCTAAATTCTCTTGGGAAAAGGCAACTTCAGAGAGTTTAGAGTTAATAGAAAGTCTTTAATTATGAAAAAAGTGGTTTTAATCACGGGGGCATCTTCGAGATTGGGAAAAGTGATCGTTGCTAAATTGGCGGAAAGAGAATTCCAAGTTTATGCTACGGTCAAGAATTTGACAGAATCTAAAGATTTAATCCAGCAGTGGAAAGGGAATGAATTTATAAAGCCGATAAATTTAGACGTTACAGATGAGAAAAATGTAAAAGAGGCGGTAGACAAAATATATAAAATTGAAAAAAGAATTGATGTACTGATTAACAACGCCGGATACACATTAGTTGGACCTACTCTCGGGTTTTCATCTTCCGATTTTCAAAAAATTTTAGACGTTAATACGGTGGGGGCATTCCGTTTAATTAAAGCGGTTTATCCTTATATGAAAACTCAACGATTTGGTAAAATTATAAATATAACTTCATTAAACGGGTTTTTGGCTTTGCCTAATTTTGGGCTTTATTCTTCTTCAAAGTTTGCATTAGAAGGTTTAGGTCAAGCTCTTTATTACGAGCTGGGTAAAGATGCTATAAGGTTAATTAATATTGCTCCGGGTGCAATTAAATTTGAAGAAAATAGTGTAAATCTGCCTCATAAACCAGCGAGGGAAAAATTACCTTTTTTGAAATTTCTGTTGCCGATGATAACTCCGGAAAATGTAGCCAAAAACATTTCTAAGGTTATTGAGGACAATAATCCTCCTGGAAAAATTATTTTAGGCATGGATGCAAAAGTATTGCACCTTTTAATAAAAGTTTTACCTTACTTCTTAATTTCAAAAATTATTTCTTGGGTTTGGAATAAAAAATGAAACTTCCAACAATTTCTGTTTGTATAGCTACTTATAATTCCGAAAAGACATTAGAAAGGTGTTTGCAATTGGTTAGGGGGCAAGATTACCCCCAAGATCATATTGAAATACTTCTGGGAGATGGGGGTTCGACTGATAACACAATAGTCATCGGAAGAAAGTATCAAGCACGCATAATTAATATTCCTTCCAATAAACAACACGCGGAATATAATCGGGGTGTTGCATTTAATAAAGCTAAGAATGAACTAGTGCTTATTCTTGATCATGATAACTTCCTTCCTTATAAAAATTGGTTAAAAGATATGGTGGAACCTCTTTTAAAACATCCGGAAGCAGTAGCATCAACTACATGTTACTACCATTACGATAGATCCTTCGATGTAATGGATAGGTATTTTGCACTTTTTGGTACAAGCGAACCTTTACCTTATTTTCTTAATAAGGCGGATCGAATGCCTCAATATGAAACCAAATGGACTTTACGGGGAATAGCTAAGGATTATAAAGAATATTATCTCGTGAAACTTTACCCAGATTCCAAACGCTTTATTTCGATAGGTACTAACGGTTGTTTAATGAGAAGGAAGCTCGTATTAGAAAATTCTCAAGCAGACCCTGATCATCACTATCCGATCGATGTTTTGTTTGATGTTGCAAAAAAAGGTCATAACACATTTATATTCGTAAAAAATTCAATTATTCACCTCACGCACTCCAGGGGGCTTTGGGAGTTCCTGAAGCGAAGAAAGAAATTTGTAGAACAATATCATTTTGAAGAACAGGGTAGACGAAGGTGGAGCGTTGTAGTTAAAGGAGACGGGGGAAGAGTTTTAGTCTATGTTATTTATAGTTTAACTTTAATAGGTCCCCTAATTGAGTCAATAAAAGGATATATTAAAATTCCAGATGTCGCATGGTTTTTACATCCTCTAATGTGTTTGAGTACAACCTTTATTTATGGATATGTTAGTTTTAAATTCGCATTTTTTAAATTATTCAAGAAATGAAAGAAGTACTTTTGGTAACTATAGGGTTTTCCCCTAATATCGGAGGTATTGAGACTCATTTTGATGATTTAATATCTGCTCTTGATAAAAGGGGTTGGAAAACATGGGTTTTAACCTATAAACCGATAACTACAAAAGTTAAAGCAAATTTTATAGAAAAAAGAGGAAAGAATAATGTTATTTATAGAATTCCTTGGATAGGAGGAGTTTTTTATAATCTAGTCCAAAACCCGTTGCTAGAATTTTTATATTTAACTCCCGGTCTTCTTTTTGCGCTTCCGGTTTTTTTATTAATCAAGGGTAAAAATTTGAAAGTTATACATAGCCATGGGTTAGTTAGCGGTTTTGTTTCAGTTATTTGGGGAAGAATATTTAATAAAAAAGTGTTGACTACGACTCACAGCATATATCATTTTCCTAAAGTTGGGTTGTATCGTAATTTTGCAAAATGGATCTTTAATAATTCCGACGAAATCCTTACGCTTTCTTCTCAATCCAAAAAAGAAGTAGAAGACTTAGGAATTGAGAGCGAAAAAGTAAGGATATTTACGTATTGGATTGACTTGAAGAAATTTAGACATACAGGTAGCAAAGAGAAATCAAGGTCCATAATCGGATTGAAGAATGAATTTACCGTACTTTTTGTCGGTAGGCTTGTTAAAGAGAAGGGAGTATTAGTGTTATTAGATGCGGTTAGTAGGTGGAATACCAAAATATGCTTAGTAATTGCAGGAACAGGGCCGCTGGAAAAAGAAATCAAAAATCAAAAATCAAAAATCAAAAATTTAATATTTTTGGGAAGGATCGATAATGATAAGCTACCTTTATATTATTCTGCAGCGGATGTAGTTATTGTACCTTCGATCCACGAAGAAGGTTTCGGCAGAGTAATTTTAGAAAGTTTGGCTTGTGGAATCCCTGTCATAGGTAGTCGCAGGGGGGCGATTCCTGAAGCAATGGATACATCAGTTGGAAAATTTATAGACGTCAGTCCCCAAAATATTAAAGAATCTGTAGAATATTTTTATAAAAATCCTAATGAATTATTCAAATTATCCAAAAATGCAAGGAGATTTGCCGAGATGCATTATTCCGAAGAAAATATCCAAGTTATTATTGATAGCTACTTATCGAAGCAGTATTAGTTAAAGATTAAGTTAATTTAATGATCAAAAAGTATATCGAAAAATTATATAAGAATGCAGAGAGTTCAGGAGAAGAAGATATCAAAAAAGCTTTAAAAGAAGTAGGTGATGAAAAAGTTTTATTGGACGTTGGGTGTTGGGACGGTATTAATACGCTTAAATGGAAAAAAGCGATGAATGCGAAAAAAGTCTTTGGAATTGAAGTAGTAAACAAGGCGGCAAAGCTGGCTAGGAAAAGGGATATTACGGTTTATGAATCTGATCTGGACAGAGAAAACTGGCCTCTCAAAAATGGATCAGTCGACTGTGTGATTTCAAATATTGTAATCGAGCATTTATCAGATGTAGACCATTTTATTGCCGAATCTTACCGGGTACTTAAAAAATCTGGATATACGGTTGTTGCAACAAATAACCTTTCAAGTTGGCATAATATCTTTAGTTTGCTTTGGGGCTGGACACCGTTTGATCTAACCAATACTTCAATAAAACACTGGTCCATAGGTAATCCGTTAGCCTTACATAGCAAGGAAAAACATGACCGTGGAAATACATTTTCGCACAGGTGTGTCTATACGATAAGGTGGTTGAAAGAATGGTATGAGTTATATGGTTTTAAATTAATAAAAGTTTATGGTTCTGGTTATTATCCTTTGCCTGATGTCTTAGGAAGTATAGATAAAACACACTCAGCTCTTATAACGCTTTTATTTAAAAAATAAATGAAAAAACCCGTATTCAGCATCATAATTCCAACATATAATTCTGGCAAAAATCTTAGTATTGTACTTGGGGCGCTAAAACAACAATCGTTCCCGCAAAATAAAATTGAGATTATTATTGTTGATGGAGGATCGCGCGACAATACATTAAAGATTGCTAAAGAATATAAGTGTAAAATTATTCCTAACCCCAAAGTACAACAAGTTTTTGCTAAACATCTGGGGCACATTAAAGCAAAGGGAAGATATGTTGTTCATTTGGACAGCGACGAAGAACTTCAAAATATTGACAGCTTAAAAATAAATTATTATTTTTTCCGTCGTTTTAGAAAAGTTAAAGCACTTCTTACTTCTGGATATATTGTTCCGGAAGGATATAATCCTGTTAATTATCTAATCAATGATTTTGGGGACCCCTTTACTTATTTTATGCATAGAAATTCTACAACCTTCAAAAGTTTCGAACACCTTCTGAAAAAATTCGGAAAAGTGGTCTATCAGGATAAAAACGGTGTTGTTTTTGACTTTTCCAAAATCCAGTCACTTCCATTGATTGAATTATCCGCAATTGGTTTTACCATCGATAAAAAATTTGTAGATAAACATATACCGGAACTTAAAACTAACCCATATCTTATCAGTCAGCTCTTTTATTTATTAGTAAAAGAAAAAGCACTTTTTGCGTATATTAAAAACGAACCGGTTGTGCACTATTCTGCTAGCGGTATTGTTGAGCATCTTAAAAAAATTCGTTCCCGTGTGATAAATAACATTTACAGGACGGAAATGGGGATGTCGGCATTTACAGGTAGAGTAAGATATTACCCTTTCAGGTATAAAGTTAAGCAATATTTATTTATTCCATATACTTTGTCCTTAGTTTTACCCACGATTGACGCACTTCGTTTGACTATTGCAAGGAAAAAACTAATTTTTCTTTTATACCCGATTATAAGTCTATACACGCTTGCTTTAATATTTTATTATTATCTTCTTAAAATCTTAAAAATTATGCCTGAGGTAAAACCATATGGTGTATAGCATTATGCAATTTAATCTTGCACACAAACTGTTATCCGTCGATACAAATTTAAATCATATTTATTATCTAATTTATGCGCTGGTCTTGGACGATATTATAAAAGGCAAAAGTAAATATAATGTGAAATTTTTAGTTGAAAATGATATTACGAAAACACCACAACTAACTCAAAAATTTGATTTTTTTTGGGGAAGAAAGGGAGTGAAAAGTATTTATTATGAGCATCCACTTTTCCCCGGAGTTAAAGCTAAATTACTTTTGGATATGTCTAAGGATACATGGACGATTACCGTAAATAGATCATATTACAAATTTGCCAAAGCGAGACTCGATAATGTTTGGCCGCCAGGTTTACACCTTTCCAATCTTATTACTATAAAATTACTTCAGGAAGGAATTATTACACTACATTGCGGTTCATTTTCAAATAAACTTAGTAAAGGCTTTTTAATATTTGGCCCCTCTGATATCGGAAAAAGTTTAACAACATTTGCTGCAATTAAAAATGGTTATAGTTACCATTCTGAAGACCTCACATTTATTGATAAAGATTATATTTATACTTCTCCTCTTATTTCCGGCCAATCAGACAAAATTCCTGATAAGGATTTGTTATTTCATTACGATCTTTTCATAAAAAATACGTCGGGAATAAGTATGGTTTTACCTTTTGTAAAAACCGTAAAATCATTTAGAAGTTTTTTTCGAAACGTTGATTTGACTAAAAAAGCACAACCTAGATATATCTTCATTCTTGAAAAAGGAAAAGATAACATTAAAACGATTACTAAATCCGAGTCTATAAAAAAAATACTTCTTTTAAATCGACTTGAGCTAACTTATTTTAAGGATCATCTTTTCAGATCTTATTCTTACTTTAATAAAGATCTTAATTTAGAAAAACTAATGAATATTGAAGAGGAATTGATTGACCAGATTGTAGGCCGTTCGAGGTGCTACGTTGTAACATCAGACTTTCCAAAAAACTACCTTTCACTAATAAACACCGTTGCCAAATAGTTCTTTTTTTCGATAGTTTTTGTACAATATGAATTTTGTCCAACAAATTAAACAAAACTGGCAACCGGTTTTACTTTTCTTTTTTTCCTTACTCATAAGTCTAATCTGGTTCAGAGACGGTAAGTTTATAGCTTCAGGTGAATCAAGTTTATTACTCTTTAACGCGGAAAGATCGTTAGAAGTAGCATCGTCCATGTGGTCACCAATAGGAACCGGTTTATTTACACCAACATATTTACCTAGAACTCCGTTTCTTTTTATCGTGTTAATGATGCAAAAGATATTTTCTCCCCAAACGACACAAATGATAGTTTATTTTCTTTTGATATTATTGGGAACCACTGGAATATATTTTTTATCGAAGCTTCTTATAAAAGACAAATATTCTAAAGCTTTGCCAATAGTTTCTGCACTTTTTTATTTTCTGAATTTGTTTACTATGACTCAAGTCTGGAGTCGACTTCTTTACACAGGAATATTTGCCTGGAGTTATCTACCTTGGTTTCTCTATTTTTGGATAAGGATATTAAATGAAAAAAGCTTGAAATGGGTAGTAATTTTTCTTATTAGCTCTTTAGTATTTTCAAATACTTTTTCTACAGCGACATTTATTTTAACTCTATGGCTACCCGCTATTATATGGTTAGTAATTGTAATAATTACTTCCCTAAGAACATCCCAAAAAAATATTACCGTTACACTTAAAATAATAAGTCTATCAATCTTAACATTTGTATTGTGGGTAATTGTAAACTTTTGGTGGATATACCCATTTGTTTCATTAGGTCCATCGACGTTTCTGGAGAATTCTAATAGCACCTATAACTATGACGTTTTAACGAGTGTTACAAGATTTTGGCCGTTAAAAGACTTAATAATTCTTTATCACAATCTTTATTTGGGTGAAAAAGGAATTTGGGGAAACTGGTATCAAACACCAACCGCCCTTGTCTCCGCTTACCTGATATTTGTAATAATGATTTTTGGTGCGATAAAATCAAAAGGACAAAAATATTTCCCCTTTTTAATTTCCATTTTTTTGATCGGGTTTTTTATTGTCAAAGGATTGAACCCTCCTTTGGGTAGAGCTTTTTACTATTTCTTATTTAAGAATATTCCTTCTTTAGGTATACTACGCAACCCTTATGAAAAATTCGGCATTGTTTTCGTTTTGGCCTATTCGTTTTTTTATTCATATGGTTTAGAGAAGCTGTTAATTTCTTTCTATTCGGTTAAACGATATTTTTTATATGGTTTTACCTTAGTTTTAAGCTGTGGCTTATTGGTTTGGCCAATATGGAGCGGAAATGTTTATCGAGATAATGTACGTTTTTTTGTGCCTGGTTATTACAAAGATTTGAATTCTTTTTTAGAAAACAATATATCCGATGGCAGGATATTAGTAGTGCCTCTTATTTCGGGTGATAGCGCTAAATACGACTGGGGATATCAAGGGATAGAAGCAAGTGATTTTTTGTATAAAAGAGTTGCTATTGGAAGAATGACTCACGATGCAATAAGTGATATTAAATTAAAAAAATTATATGATGACTTTAGAAATTCAGAAAATTATAAAGATCACCTTAAAGACTTAAATATAGAATATATAGTATTACAAAAAGATATTGATGTGGTTGCGACTAATACTGATACGATTGATAAAACTAAAAAAATATTAAATGACACTCCATCGCTTAAGTTTGTTCAGGATTTTGGAGAATTATCCCTTTATTCTGTTAAGGATTATAAATTAAATAGCTTATTCGGGATAAGACCTGAAAATTCTGCAATCTTGACATATCAACAGATAGACCAAATTCATTACAAGGTATTCATTAAAGAATCTAATTCTCCTTTCGAGCTTATTTTTAAAACTACCTATCATCCAAAATGGACCGCAAAGAACGGTAATTTGATTATCGGTGAGCACAAAATATATAACGATTTTGCAAACTCATGGAACATTGATAAAAAAGGTGATTTTACAGTTGATATAATATTTAAAGTTTGGCCTTGGGAGTAAATTTATGGATATAGAGGAGTACGCAAGTAAATATATTCAGTATTATCATCCTGAAAAAATTCCGATTCAAATAAAAAAGCTCTTAACAAAGGACGTAGAGACAGTTCTTGACTGCGGATGCGGTGACGGTAATCTTTTGTATGCTTTAAAGAGACAAGGATTTTTAGAATCCAAAAAAGTCATTGGAGTTGATCTTTCAAGAAATCGTCTTAAGATTGCAAAGTTAATAGATCCTAAATATAGTTTTAAAGTTGATAATGCTGAAAATTTAAGAACAATAAAATCAAATTCCATAGACCTATTTATATCAACTTACTTAATAGAACACGTAAACGATGCAAAAATGCTTAAAGCTATTAACAGGGTTGTTAAAAGAAGTAAATATGCTTATATATCAACCTTATATAAAAAATGGTATGGTTGGTTTTATTATAAAAATTCAAAAGGAGAGTGGGCACTTGATCCAACCCATGTGAGAGAATATACAAATGATAAACAACTATTAGATTTGGTGAAGAAAGCTGGGTTTAAGGTTGAAAATTCTTATAAGAGATTATTTGTTTGGCCGATAGTTCATCCGTTTCTTAGATTATTAAAGATTCAGAACAGACAGATTTTTGAGAATAAGTTAATATATTTATTAGGAAGAATAAAGATACCTATCCCTGGTTATTATTCTTGGGAACTTGTGATAAGAAAAAATTAACACTATGTTTAATAAATATCTTGGTGATCTTTACAAAAAAACAGCATATTTTAGTCGCGATAATATTATTGCATTACTAAAATTATCAAAAAAAGGGGGCACTCTTCTCGATATAGGTTGTTGGGATGGGATTACGACGAGCAAATGGGCTAGGGCTGTTTCTGCGAGCGAAGCTCACGGAATTGAACTCGTATCTCAGGCCGTAAAAAAAGCAAGAAAAAGAGGAATAAAAGTGGCCGAGTTTGATATCGACGCAGAGAAGTGGCCATATCCGAATAACCACTTTGATTACATTGTCTCGAATTTAGTAATAGAACATTTGAAAAACGTTGACCATTTTATTTCTGAATCGTATCGAATATTAAAAAGGGGAGGCATAACGGTTGTCAGTACAAATAATTTAGCCAGTTGGCATAATATATTTTGTCTTTTAATCGGGTGGACACCGTTTGATTTGACAAATACAACTACAAAAAGATGGTCGATCGGTAATCCACTGGCTATCCACAAACAAGAGGATCTAAAATACGGCTCAACTTTTACTCACAAATGCGTCTATACGAATAGGTGGTTAAAGGAGTGGTATGAACTGTATGGATTCAAATATGTTAAGACTATGGGGGCCGGCTATTATCCGCTCCCTCCTTTCTTAGGAAAAATTGACAAACTGCATAGTGCGCTAATTACACTAAGTTTTGTTAAAGAATGAATATTCCAATTACAAGAGTAACAGTCGGAAAAGAAGAAATAGATGCCGTAAAAAATGTTATTTCTTCAGGATTTTTAGTTAAAGGAAAAAATGTTGAGGAAGTTGAGAAACTCTTGGCGAAAATCAGTAAGAGAAAGTATGCTGTAATGCTGACAAGCGGTACGGTTTCTCTTAATACAGCGACTACGATTTTGGGTTTAAAGCCTAAGGATGAAGTAATCGTTCCTGCATTTACATTTCAGGCAACCGCAACCGCCGTGGCTTATGCGGGAGCTAGGTTAGTGTTTTCTGATATAAAACCCGATACTTATAATTTGGATTCAAAAGATGTTGAAAAAAGAATTACAAAAAAAACTAAGGCGATTATCACAGTTGACTTATTCGGTAATCCTTACAATTACACTTCGATTAATGAAATCGCTAAAAAACATAACTTATTCTTGTTAGAAGACGCGGCTCAAGCCGTCGGTGCCAGTTATAAAAAAAGACCTACAGGAAGTTTGGGAGATATTTCGATTTATTCTTTTTACGGAAGTAAGATTATTACTTCTGGTGAAGGAGGAATGCTCTTGACAGATAATTATGATTTGTATGAAAAAGCAATGCTTTATAGAAACCACGGTGAAGCAAAAGATAAAGATCGAAAATATTATTTCACGGAAATAGGCTATAATTTTATGCCCACAGATATTCAGGGAGCACTTCTACTTTCGCAAGCTAAAAAACTGGGAAGGTTTGTGCAACTAAGAAATAGGGCAGCCAAATACTATTCTGCTAATCTTGAAGACGTTCAGGGGTTAGTTACCCCCTATGTTGAAAAAAGTGATATTTGTTCATTTTCTGTATACACTATCAGAATTCTTCCGGAATTCGGTTCAAGGGATGAAGTTCTGACAAAATTAAATGAAAATGGGGTAGGAGCAAGAGTTTATTACCCGCATCCTTTACACCTGCAACCCGTTTGGAAAAAACTGGGGTACAAATTTAAAAAAGGAGATTTTCCGGGGGCAGAACTAGCGGCAAATCAAGTTTTATCATTGCCGATCTTTCCTGTGATTACGAAAAAAGAACAGGATTATATAATTAGTACTTTATTAAAATTAAAGAAAGTGTAAATTGTTACCAAAGTTTTAAAGTTTTACATTCTTTACATTTCATAATATTAGGTTTGGTATTGTTTCTGGTTAAAATCTGTCCGCATCTGCATACATATCCTTGAATTTTTCCTGGAATACCGTATATTAATGCTTGATCCGGAACTTCTTTGGTTACAAGTGAACCAGCTCCAATAAGTGCAAATTTACCTACTTCAATATCAGGAAGTATAATCGTTCCAGTTCTGATTGAAGCGCCTTGACGGATTATGGTTGTACCTGTATACCAGTCGAGCTCTATCTTAACTGTTCCGTCGGGATTAGTTGCCCGGGGTAGTTTGTCGTTTGTCAAACAGGCGTAAGGACCGATAAATACACCATCTTCAACAATATTTTTAAAATATAAAGATGCTTAATTTTGGATTTTAACCCGATTTCCGATCTTAGATTGTTTATCTATATAAACTCCTTTACCTATGGTGCATTCAGATCCAATTATAGAATTCTCTCTAATTTGGGCTTGGTGCCAAATTTTTGTGTTTTTACCAATCGATGCTTGTTCGGAGAAGTCGGCCGTTGGATGTACAAAATATAACTTAGACTTTTTCGCCATGTTTAAGCGGGTTTATCACTTTATGCTGTCTAATGCTTTGATTTACTGCCTCTGCTAAGATAAGCGCTTTTATCCCGTCGCTTGCTGTTACCAATGGTGATACCTTGTTGACCACCGAATCTAAGAAATTTTCTAATTCCAGTCGCAAGGGTTCCTTTTTGCGGATATTAAGACTTATTTTTTCGGGCTCTCCAAATTTTGCTACGAATTCTTTGAATCCTTTATGTTTCCATAACTTGTAATTAGATTTGTATAAAGTAAGTTTTTGAGTAATATAGTTAAGTTCTGCGTGCCCCTTAGTTCCCGTTATTGATAATGTCCTTATTTTTATTGGAGTTATCCAGTTTGATTGAATAAAACAACCGAAACTTTCATAATCTAAAAATATTTCTACGTGATCTTCTCTACCGTTGGTTAATGCTCCGCTGCCACTCGCATAGACGAACCTTGGAAGACCTCCGAGAATATTTGTTATGATATCAAGATCGTGTACTGCGATGTCCGTGACTACGTTTACATCTTTTATTTGGGGTGGGAAAAGGCCGACTCTTTTTACGATTATCGATAAAATATCACCGAGTTTCTTGTTTCCCACAAGTTCCTTAAGTTTCAAAACAGCGGGATTGAAGCGCTCAATGTGTCCGACAGCAAGTGTAATATTTTTCCTAAATGCCTCTTTAGCTATTTTTTGGGCTTCCTTGACGTTGGCAGCTAAAGGCTTTTCAATTAAAATTGGTATCCCTTTCTTAATGAAGTCTAATGCAACATCTTTATGATATTTTGTTGGAACGGCGATACTCGCTGCGTCAGGCTTTTCCTTATCTATTAACACTTTATAATTTACATAAAAATTTGTATTAAAAGATTTTGCAACTTCTTGGGCTATCTTCGGATTTATGTCACACACACCAACAAGATTGGTCCTACTCATTTCCGAATAATTTCTTGCATGGTTTCTACCCATATTGCCGACACCGATTACTGCAACGTTTAACATCGTTTTAAGTATAACAAAACCTTATGTGCAAACAACTTGAAACCTAAATCTCATGTGAGATAATGATTTAGCCTTTTATGAAAAAAGAAACTACCGTTTATATTTTTTTTGGCACCACGGCGGAATTAATAAAACTAATCCCTGTTATCAGAGAACTTCAGAAGAGAAGGATTAAATATAAAATCGTTCTTTCGGGGCAGACGGATGTGAATTTTGAGGAATTCGAGAAGTTAATTGGCAAGCAGAAAGTCTATTTTTCCTTTAAATCTAAACTGATAAAGTCCTCACCACTGCATTTCCTATTATGGAGTATAAGAACAACGTCTTCTGCGATTTTCTGGTCGATTCGGGAATTTGCTCCTAAAAACAAAAAAGAAGTATTATTTCTGGTTCATGGCGATACGATGACGACATTAATAGGCGGGGTTGCCGCTAAGATCGGAGGCGTTAAATTAGTACACATAGAAGCGGGCGTCCGATCGTATAATTTTTTTGAACCCTTTCCGGAGGAAATATGCAGATATTTAATATCATTCTTGGCTGATATTAATTTCTGCCCGAATAACTGGGCTTGTGGCAATATAAAAAATAGAAAGGGAGTTAAGATCGACACTAGATGGAACACGATGGTCGAAACACTGAGTCTGGCTCTTAAGACTAAAACAACCACTAAATTGCTGAAATTTCTTGAGAAGAAAAAGTACTTTATTCTATTTCTTCATAGGCAAGAGCACATATTCATAAGAAAACATGATACTAAAAAAATTATTGATCTGATACTTAAAAAAATTACCGAAAATAACTATTACTGTCTCTTTATAGTTCCCGGTGTTACAAAAATATACCTTTCTCATTCCGGGTTGTTCAGTAAAATCTACCACAATAAGAATATAAAAGTAGTTTCGCGGCTTCCTTTTTCGGAATTCGCCCACGTTATGAACGGTAGCGAATTTATAGTTTCAGATGGTGGAGCCAACCAACCCGAAAGCCATTTTCTTGGTAAGCCCTGTCTTTTGCTAAGAAAATTGACAGAACAAACGGAAGGAATTGGTGAAAATGTAGTTCTGAGTCGCGAAGATCCGAATGTAATCAGTGATTTTTTTGATAATTATGAAAAATTTAAGTATCCTCCTAAGAAGGTTTCGATCTGGCCGTCAAAAATAATTGTCGATACCCTTATTAATAATAGAAGATGAATAAAATTAGTAAATCACTTCCCTTAATATCAATAATCATTCCGACTTATAATTCCGAAACTACTTTGCCGCGTGTTTTAAATGCGATTAGGAGACAGAGTTACCCAAAGAATAAGTTAGAAGTGTTGGTTATCGATGGAGGATCTTCTGATAGAACCGTTTTAATAGCAAATAAATTTAGATGCAGGGTACTTAGAAATACAAAGGTTCTTCAAATGTATGCAATGCAGATGGGTCGTGAACAAGCGAGAGGTAAATATATAGTACACCTGGATAGCGATGAAGTGGTGGTTAATAAGAAAAGCCTTGAAAATAAAGCGAATATCTTTTTTAAAAACAGTAAAGTAAAAGCGGTAATTCCTTCCGGTCTTTTAACGCCTATAAATGCGCCTTCAGCAAATTATTTTATTAATGAATTTGGAGAGCCTTTTTCTTACTTTATTTACAGGATTTCTATTAATGCAAATTTTTTTATTTCGAAAATGAAAAAAATTGGCCGGACGATTTACGAAGATAAGGACAGTGTTATTTTAGATTTTTCCGACACAAAAATATTACCCCCAATTGAACTTGCTGCGATAGGAATAATGATTGACAGGGAATATCTTTTAAAAAATTTATCTTACTTAACAAAAGATCCTAAGCTGGTTCCTTTATCATTTTTCCGTCTGGTGAAAAAGAATGTATTTTTCGGTTTTACTAAAAACGACCCAATACTGCATTATTCGGTTGCAGAGTGGTCAAAGTATCTGAAAAAAATAAAATACAGAATTGTAAATAATATTTTCGGTTCAGAGATGTCTAGAGGAGGTTTTAGTGGAAGATCTGTATATTATCCACTCTGGTTTAGAATGAAAAAATATCTTTTCCTACCGTATTCTTTTTCATTAATATTTCCTATTTTTGACGCCTTATTATTGACATTAACTAGGCGTAACGCTGCATTTCTTGTATATCCATTATTGTGCTTATATATATCATATAACACGTTATATTATTTAATAATAAAAACTTTAGGTATTAAATTGGAGCAAAAAGGATATGGATTTTAATTCAAAAAAGCTAGATTTACTTTTAGCTAATACTGGAGATATGGCTCTGAAAAGAAGAGCTGGAAAGATTGTAGAAGGAATTAATCCACTAAAGGGTGACCGAATTTTGGAGGTCGGTTGTGGTGATGGTTTTTACCTTCACTTAATTTCAAACTTAAACATTAAAAACCTCATCCTTTATGGAGTAGATTTTGACAAAAATTCACTGAAAAGTGCTAAGAAGAATTTGAAAGGTAAAAAAGTGAAGCTTCTTTATGCTGATTTAATGCAAAAACTTCCTTTTAAATCGGGTATGTTTGACAAAATTATCATGAGCGAAGTTGCGGAGCATTTACCGAATGATCTAAAAGGGTTTAGTGAAGTGAAAAGAGTTCTGAAAAAAGGCGGAACTTTATTGGTGACAGTACCGAATCAAAATTATCCGTTTTTATGGGATCCTGTAAACTGGATTGCGGAGCGTCTTTTTAAAACTCATATTAGAAGTGGTTTCTGGGCTGGTCTTTGGAATCAGCATTTGAGGCTTTATAGACCAGATGATATTAAAAAAACTATCAAAAAAGCCGGATATAAAGTAGGGGAAGTATCATCGTTAACTTGGTGGTGTTTGCCATTTAACCACTATCTAGTTAATCTCACAGCTCGAGCAATTCATTCCGGGAAGCTAGATCCGAAAATCAAGGCTGTTGTGAATAAATATGAAATGAAAATAAAAAGACCACACTTACTGGAATTGGCTTTTTTTGTAGCCCAAACAATTGATATGTTAAATGACATTTTTCCTGTAAAAAATTCCGGTGTCGGAGTTTTTGTATCTGCCGAGAAGCCTTAATTCCGTAGCTCAGATTATCGTGAAGTATGCTAAACTAATGAAA
>Ga0214473_10000706_pt1 | contig 46208 bp, 58 predicted proteins | sample RVTome_7_FD_203509 | JGI IMG/M metagenome (GOLD analysis project Ga0214473, IMG submission 203509) | Soil microbial communities from uranium-contaminated site in the Upper Colorado River Basin, Wyoming, United States - RVT98D197 | ecosystem: Environmental > Terrestrial > Soil > Contaminated >...
CGGATACTGACAAGACTCGATAGCTCTATATCGTTTCACAAGACCTCCGTGGTTCGGGTGCCGGGGAACCGAGGCTCCTCGGCGCATCGCAGGCCGCTGTCGCCGCTATGCATGATATCTATCCTCGTGCCGCGGAACGCCTTTACGTCCGCGATGATGTCGATAGTGTCCCGTAACCTATCGAATTTGGCCCCGGCCTCGAGTAGTAGTTCCTGGGCCGGAATGGTTACTCTTCCATAGAATTTCCTCTTCATTTCTGCTCCTCGCGCCACTCGGGGGCGCATCCTCCCGGGGTCCGCCGGGCCGGTCATCCTCAATCACGATATCAGAATATATCAGATGATAGCGCGTGTCAAGAGAAATCGGAAGGTCATTCAAGATCCGCAATGGCGTCGAAGAAGTCGCTCTCGTGGACCAGCATTACCGGGGATCCGCGCCTCCGGAGATCCATGGCCCGCTCCACCTTCCGGCCATAGCAGCAGTATGCATAGCAGGGATTTCCGGCCGTGCAGACCACCAGGTAATCCACGTCCCGACGCAATGAGTCTGTGACGTTGCCGCCGAGTGCTACCACCTTGGCAAAAAGCTCGACTCTCGGAAACTTCTCGCATTCCCCCGTAAAACAGAAGAGATGCCCCTCAAACGAAATTTCAGGGCAGACAGCGCAGATGCCCGTGATATTGGGAGTGTTCGGGCGCGGGCGCTCGCGATCGAGAATGAAACTGCCCGGGGAAACAAATTCGGAAATGAACCTGGAAAACAGGGCATGCTCCTCCGCGTCGATCTTCCCGTCCTGGAGGATCTTGGTGATGAGACTCGTTATTTCGTCGTAGGGCCAGCATCGCGCTAGCTGAGAATTGAACTCCTGCCATTTGGCTAGACCTCTCAATTCAGGCACGGTGATTATTCCGTCCGCGATGATGCCCGCCAGGAGGCCCTGCAGACGCTGCATGTCGGCCGTGACACCATCATAATATTCACTCGACAGCAGGTTTTTGCACATCCAACACAAGTCCTCTTTCTGGTTTAAACTGACGATGCCAGCGGCCATGACCTCCTGAAGAAGTGGTGTTATTTCGTTGTAGGGGTGCAGTCCCTGGAGTTCGCGGTTTTCTTCGAGCCATTCTCTGATTGATTCCTTTTCTCGCGTGCTGACGATCTGGTCCAGAGTGACACCCTCCAGGATTCCGAGGAGAGTGTTGATTGATTTGTCCAACCGGGATTTGCCGGTGAGATGGTAATAGGGCAATTTCTCTGGATCCATAGTTCCATTCCTCCGAACTACCAAACGTTCTTTGTCACGGTCGGAGACCAATTACCCCATCCATACTCGTTCCCGAGCCGCGCCCTGAAGTACAGGGTTTTCCCCGATTCACTCGTGTTCCATATCCACGTGCCATTCATTGGATAAACCGGGAAGGTTTTGGAGTAAATGGTATGCGCGAAACCGCCATCAGCGGCAATTTCCATCTGCGTGACCACGGGCCGGGTATTGATTGCCCACAACGGGTAAATGTCCACGCCCCAAGTGATTCTTACAACATAGAATGACATCCGCTCTGCGATCACGATCAATACGACATCTCCGGGAACGCCGCTATTTGTGGCATCCTCATCCGAGCGGGATGGCGGTGGGATGGGACTCCGAGCCAGGCCAACCCCCGCCGGCGCGGGCCTGCGTTGACCAAAAGTCGGCGCGACCCCCAAAAGACACAGCGCGGCCAAAATCCAAATAGCCTTCTTCATATGTATCTCCTCTAAACCGGAGCCCCGGGAAGCTCCGGACTTGCCGGTGATTCGCGCCCACAGAAGCGGCAAATGATCGCCTCCGCAAAGATCATCTCGGCACAGAAGGGGCATTTCCGAAGTTGGCGCCCCGACGATGACGTTTTGCCTGGGGCGTCGAATGCGAGGATTCGCGTATCTGCCCCGGAATGCGCTTTGGGGCTGGCTCCCCTAAAAGCGCGATGATGATGATTCCAATCGGACCGAGGAAAAATCCAAGCCAGAATCCCAGAGCCGCTCGATTTTTGCATTCGCCGATGTAGGCCGAGACCAAAGCGAAAGGGATAGTGAGCACAACGAGCAAAAAAGAGTATCACCAGGGTCCGATTCCATGGATCCCTCCGCGCATTCGATCGATTTATTCCGGCCAATCTACGCGCAATTTCCGCGCGAATTCCCTCAGCCAGATATCGATCAGCTTACAATAAATATTCACCACTTTCGCCGCCTGAGGGGGATTGGTGACAGGCGGCCGGGTCACCCCGCCTTTTTGCGCCGGACCTTCGATTGTCTCTCCTTTTCTGCGTCGGCGCGCATTAGCGTCAGCATGTGACCATGCAAAAACTCAATGTTTATCGCAATGCCCTCGGCCGCAGGGGAGTTTGAATCAAGAATTTCCTGTAGTTTGCAATGCAAAGCCTGATCGCGCTCCGATAGTTGCTTTGGCGCTCCGATGAAAACAAAATCCTCCATGGTTGTGTCGCATGCGGATAACAAGGCGCAGAGCGTGGCAAAAGTTGGGCTCGCCCTCCCGTTTTCAATGGAACTGATGGCTTGGCGGCTCACTTTGCTTTGGGCGGCGAGCGAGTCCTGTGTATGTAGCGCTTTAAGGCGGAAGAATGTCAGCCGCTTTCCGATGTCCATCATCTCCAGTTTCGCATTGTTGCAAAAAATATGAAAAATTATCTTGACAAGAATTCTTTACCCACGTAAAGTCACGTTCCAATGAGATACAACGCACAGCTCATCAAGAGGCAGAGATTCGCACGCGGCTGGTCGCAGGTGCGGTTGGCGAAGCGCTGTAAACTGAATCAGGGCACAATCAGCAACGTAGAGCGCGGCAGGACCAACAATCCCGAAACGCTCCGCAAGATTGCGGCCGCTCTCGGGCTCGATCTCGAGTCCCTGCTAATTGAGGACCTGCAACGCGAGCACTGCGCGTATTAAGGAGCCTCCATGCCCAACGTCAGGCAGTTTCGACACCGGCAGCCGCAATCAGATCCAGACCCAGGCCTGCCGCCTACCGCGGCGCGCCCGGAGACCTTCACGATCTCCTTCCGAGCCCCCATCTCCCTTGACCGTGGCGTCCGCCGCCGCTCCAGAGATCTCGGAATGACACGCGGCAGCTACCTGCGGAGTATCGTCCAGGGTGACCTAAACGCCAAGGATTGTAGACATTGCGGACACGAACCCCTGCTTGCCTCGATCGCTAGTCTCTACCGGGAAGCAAAGCGGGCCCTGGCCGACGGCCGGATCAGCATCCCGGAGCGCGAGACCATGACGGATCTGATCGCCGAGCAGCTCCACCTGGTGCGATCGCGGAGGGCGGCATGAGGCTTGAAACCGTCAGATGCGATCTGGAGGGCTGCGGAAAGCTGAAGATGGAGACCAACCACTGGTGGTCCGTCGAGGTGATCCGGAACTCCAACGGCGCGCCCCAGTTGCGGGTTGTCCCATACAATCCCAACCCGGATCCGTCACTGTGCGCGCTCAAGGATTTCTGCGGGATCGAATGCGCGCAGAAATTTGTCAGTCGATGGATGGCGGAGGTGGCCAAATGAATACGCACATCGCGCCCCAGGAACGCGCCCAGATCATCGCATTCCCCATGACTTGCCTGGATGACAATCGCGTTTCGGAGTCGATCGACAAGGACATTCCTATCGACCTTTGGGAGCGGGATCCCCGCCAGGCGAAGTCCCTGATCGAGGGCGACCGCGCCCGGGAATACCAGCGCGTGCGGATCCCGCGCCGGCGCGATTACCTCGGCGACTTCGTCGCCTTCCTCCACGCCGCGGTGCTGATGGGCACCTTGATGCTATCCGGCATGGTGCTATTCGGCCTGGCCCACCTGGTCGCGCGGATGGTGGGCTGGATTTGAGGAGAACATGAACAGAGCCCTGATCTACCTGAAGCGCAGTGTCCGCCGGGACGCGTTCTACACGAGACGATGCGTCTGGCAGCCGAGCATCACCTGCTGCTCGGCTTCTGCGTCGGGATGGGCGCGTGCTGCGTCGCATGGATATTGATCTGAGGGATCCATGAAAATCGATAGTACTACGGCTGAACGAATTGCACCGCTTCTGAAGACCGCCGTTGCCGCCCGGATCATGACGACCGCGAAAATCGGAGTCATTGAGATGATACTGTGCGGGCCCGATGCCCCGGAGTCGGAGCGGGTCCGCGTGGAGAACGCGGTGGCGGCATGGGTCGAGGCGCGTGCGTTTGAGGCTGAGGCGGCCGAGATGGCGGAACGGTCCGGCGTTGCCGACGCCGAGAGGCTTCTGGCGGACCTCTTCATAGGCCTTGTGGCCTCCGTCCGAGGTGAGCGCGGAGAAACTCAGAGGGTTGTTTTGGGAGATCGTGACTGTGACGGTGGTGCTGATGATCCTGTCGTTCGCAGTCGGCATCGTGATCGGGCACGCGCTCCAATAGATCGTCGGGCTTGACCGCTGCTGCGGCATAACAGCGGCGATCTGGCCTGATGCTGTGAGACTCCGTCGCGCGGACGACACACCCGTCACCCAGCCGCGATGATCCGGCATCGGGCCGACCCCTGGGCCCCGGGCGAGAGGGGGGCTCGAACGCATGCCCTGGTGAGGCGGCATGCGCGCCCGGGGTCCTGCAAGTGTTTTGCGGCGCGCCCCGCGCGGGGCGCAAATATCAACCAGGTGGGGCGGCTTTCGGGATGGCCGCCCCGCCATCCAACACAGAAGCGGGGTCCGATGAAGCCAATGTACGGGGTGACCCACCAGCCAACGGGCGAGCCGATCGTTGTTGAGCCGAAGGCCACGAAGGTCGGGATTGGGCTCCCGAAAGGCAAGGCGATCCACGCCTGGATGGATCAGAAACGCAGGTGGTGCGTCTTGGTCGGCAAGGACGTGAGCCGCTTCGAGGCCAGAAATGAGGCCATGACATTCTACCGCCAGGCCAAAATCTCGGGCCCCGATCGCCAGTACCCATCGAAGGTCAATTATTTCCTATTTCACCGGATCTCGGCGGATGGATCATTCGAGCCGGACTGGGACGCGATCGAGGCGCACGGGCCAATCCCAACCGAGATCTCGATCGTGTTTACGAGCGACGATCCGCTCGATGCCGGCTATCAGTACTGGACGGCGACCGAGCGCCAATGCATGGGAGATGGATTGAACGCGGATCGCATCCTGTCGCTTGCGGCGACGGACGCCGAGCAAAAGCTGGCCGCGGCGGCCGCGCAGAAGGGGGAGCGGACGTTCCGCATCGAAAACGGCTGCTGGCTCCGGGGCTGCCGATTTGCGAAGCCGACGATGCGCGACGGCAAGGAGTTTCCGGCGCCCTGCCGGGCCCGGGCGCGCCTGGTCTTCCAGCTCCTGGCCTCCCCGCGCCTCGGCGGGACGGCATATTTCGATACGACAGGGTTGCGGTCGATCTCGCAATTGTTTTCGTGTTTGCAGATTTTCCGGACGCTTTCAGGCCGCGGAGATCCCGCGCGCGGCTTTGTGGCCGGGATCCCACTCTTGCTGGTCCTCCGGCCATACAGGACCAGTCACAACGGCCAGGCGTCGACGCAGTACGGTGTAAGCCTCGAGTTCCGCGCGGAATCGGCCGTCGATCTAAAGCGGAAACTGATCGAGGCGGGACGGCAGTTTCAGGCGGAGTTCTCAGATCCTGGGCCGCTGGATCCGCTCGACGCCGGCGCCGGCGAGCCCGAGGATCCGCCGGCGATCGTGGATCCGGAGGATCCCTGGGGCGACATGGCCGCGATCGCAGCCGGTGGGGATCCCGGAGCGTCGGCGCCCGCCCCAGAGGTTGTTCCCGCAGTGACCGCTTTCGTAGGCCCTCTCCCGGCGGCGAGGCGGGCCGGCGGCGGCGCCCCTCCGCCGATGCCTTCCGCGCCGCCGCTGGACCTGAACCCGAAATGGACGGCATTCTACAAGCTCTGCCGCGCGCGCGGCATGACCGACGTCATGATTCTGGAGGAGCTCGGCCGGCGCGGATGTGAGCGGTCGACCGAGGTCCCCAACAGCGCCTATCCTGAGCTGATGCGATGGGCCGAGGCTTATAGGCCCGGCCAGAGGAATCTGCTGTGATCGCACTGCGAGTCGATCGCGTCCCCGTCGGCCCAAACAGCACCTTTCGTGGCGGGCGCCGCGTCCCGGGATTGCTGCGCTCGCACTGGGCGGCGCGCAAGAGGGACCTGGACGACTGGACCCTGGAGATCCGAGCCGCGGCCGGAGGGATCGGTTGCGCACGGCCCCTGGCGCGCAAGCTGGTCGTGATCGTACTGCATCGCCGGCGGATGCTCGACCCCGACAACGCATACGGCAGTCTGAAGCCGGTGCTTGACGGTCTGAGGCGCAACGAATTGATCGCCGACGATTCCACGGCGCGGATCGAGCTCGTGATGAGGCAGGTGGTGGGGCAGCTGGAGCACACCGAGATCGCAATTATGGACCTGGAGGGCTGATGGCCTACGAGAGCGATGAACGCCTCGAGAAGCTGGCCGCGGAGTTGATAGAAAAATGGCATCCGCATTTGAAGGCGGCAAAGATCGCCTATCTGCTGAACGACGCGCCCACTGCGGCCGGGCAACTCCGCCTCGGCAAAAAGCGGAAGCTTGGATCCGCTCGCCGCGTGCCCGAAATCTATGAGTCGCTGACCGGATTCGATTTCATCATCCAGATCAAGAAGGATATCTGGGACAAGATGGATCCGGAAACCCAGGAGGCGCTCCTGGATCACGAGCTCTGCCATTGCGGCGTCGACGGGGATGGCTGCTACATCAGGGAGCACGACGTCACCGAGTTCGCCGAGGTGATCGAGCGCCACGGATTCTGGTTGCCTGATGTGCGCAGTTTTTATGAGCGCTGCGATGCCGCGGCCCAGCGCAAGCTGCCTTTTCAATCAGATCCGCCGGCGCCGGTTTTGGGGCGCGGGACCTTGGAGATGGGCGATGTTAAAATCGAAATCGACATGGACCGCACCTGCAAGAAATGCGGCGGAAAGGGCGTGACTGGCGGGGGAGTATGCCTGCGATGCGTGGGCAATGCTGCGTGGGCAATGCTGTGAGCGGGAAGCTGCGCGCGCGGAAATCCAAAACTGAAACAGCCAAGGTTCACTGAGGAGCGATCATATGTACGAAAATGTGATAGAGAATCTCGTGGCGCGCTGCGGACAATGCTGCATCGGCCAGGCTCTGCTCGCCCTGCGCCGCCTGAATGCGCCGGCTGAACCCGGCTCAACCCGAATCGATCCACATCAACCCACATCAGCCCGACCCAGGACCAGGCGCTCCAAGGCCGCTACAGCAGATGCTACTGCACCCGCCGGCGAGAAGGCCTGCAAGAAGTGCGGCCAAATCAAACCCCTGGACGCGTTCCCGAAAAACAAAGAGTGCGCAGATGGCCGCCTGGGATCCTGCAAGGCGTGCGTGTCGGAACGGGCCCAAAAGAACTACATTGCCAGGACGGCCGGCGAGCCCAATTCGAAAAAGCCGTACAGCTGTAAATGCGGCAAAACGTTCCGCACGAAGTTTGTTTGCGACGAGCACAAAAAGAAATGCACGGCATGAGAGAGGAGGGGCGCGTGGAGGAGTTTCAGATTCTACCCATCGACCAGATCGTTGAATCCAAGACCAATCCGCGCCGCACGTTTCGCGGCATGGAGGAGCTCGTTGCAAGCGTCCGACAGCACGGGGTCCTGGTGCCGTTGCTGGTGCGTCCCGTGCCGATCAGCTCGGGCGAGAAGATTGGCCGGGCGCTCGGAATCGATCCTGATGTGACCGCCGCTAATGGCCACTATGAGATTGTCGCCGGGGCCCGGCGCTTTCGGGCCGCCCGGGAGGCAGGCCTGGCAGAGATCCCAGTGCGGGTCAAAGACCTTGGCGACGGCGAGGCGCTCGAGTTGCAGATCGTCGAGAATCTCTGCCGGGAAGATGTTCACCCGCTCGAAGAGGCGCTCGGATATGAGGTCCTGCTTGAGCGGCCGGGGTACGATGTCGCGGCGATCGCGGCGAAGGTCGTCCGGAGCGAGAGCTACATCTACCAGCGGCTGAAGCTCCTCGACCTGATCGAGCCGGCCAGGGACAAATTTTTGGAGGATGTGATTACAGCCGGGCACGCGGTCCTGATCGCCAGGCTGCAGCCCCGCGAGCAGAAGCAAGCCCTTGAGGAGGCGATCGACCGCACCCGCATCGTGAACGGAAAGCCCATCGTGTGCGGTGTCCGGGAGCTTGCCGCCTTCATCCAAACGCGCATTCATCTGGACCTCAAAAAGGCGATCTTCAAAAAGGACGATGCCGAGCTCGTCCACAAGGCCGGCCCCTGCACGACCTGCCACAAGCGGACCGGCTTCACACCTCAGCTATTCCCCGACATCGCGCAGAAAGACACTTGCACCGATCCTGCCTGCTGGGAGGTCAAGACCTCGGCCTGCATCGCACGGGAAATCGAGGTCGCGAAGAAAAGGGGCGAGCAGTTGCTTCAGATCAGCACCGAGTACGGCAGCTATGGGAGCAAGCCGAAGGCTAGCGAGCCGCCAAAAGCAAATAAATGGGTCGAGGTCAAGAAAGATCGTGGATGCGCCACAGCGCGCAAGGCGATCGTCGTCGAGGGCAACGACCGCCGCGGGCAGACGCTCCAGGTGTGCGCGGATAAGAGCTGCAAGCGGCATTGGGGAGGCGGATACAAGCACACCGGGCGCGACCCAAAGGACATCGCCAGGGAGCGCAAGCAGAAGGAGGCACTGACGAGAGAGATCGAGCTGCGGCGGCGGATCTTCGAGGCGGTGTTGGCTGCGGCGCCGGAGCGGCTGTCGCGCGAAGATCTCGACCTGGTGGCCATCGCCCTGGCTAACGAAATGCAGGGCAATGGCCACCAGGCTGTCGTCCAGCGCCATGGCTGGGAGCCGGGCAAACGCAGGTGGGGCGGCCAGAACTGGCACTCGATAATTAACCGCGAGGCCCCGAAACTTAACGACGCGGATCTGCAGAAACTGCTGATAGAGATGTCGCTCCAGCGCGAGCTCGAGGTCTACAGCTGGGGCCCTTCGGTTCCGCCGGCCCAGTTGCTGGCGACCGCGGAGCGATATGGGATCGACGACGCCGCTATCTCGGCCTCCCTGGATGTAGAGATCCGGGAGAAGAAGGCCAAACAGGACGCCAGGAAAAAGAAGGCCGCGCCCCAAAAGAGCGCAAAGCCGAAGCGCGCCGCGAAAGCGACCGCGCCCGAGAAACCGCCGGCGCCTGCGGTCGTCTGCGAGCGTTGCGGGCACGATGAGGCGTTCATCGACGAGGCCGGCTGGTTCTGGAGCGAGAAATATCTCGTGGACAGCCGGTACGTTTGCACCGGCTGTGAAAGCCTGGAAAAGCAGAAGGGGCGCAAGGGGAAGAAGAGCCAATAGCTGATTGCAGACGTCTGCAGAGGATTTATGACTTCATGCTGGGCCAAGAGGAACGGGTAATGAAATGTCACAAATGCCTTCAATCGCGTGAGAGCGATCGGTTACCGCCCGGATGGAAGCGGCATCGCGATGCAGTCTGGTGCAAGGCCTGCTGGCGCGCAGCCTACATTCTGCGAGCAATCACGGTGCCTGTTGCGGGGCCGCTAGACGCGGACTGGAGGGAACTGAGGGATTGTCTTCAGATGTGCTGGGCCGACTCCACCGCTTTGGCAAACTGGGTGGTGACGGAACTCGCCAAGCGTGATGTGATTCGCGCGGGCGAAGCGAGGATGCCGAAGTTCGAGTTCGTGTATCTCTACCCGGACGCCCGCAAGAGATTCCCACATCTCAATTGCCAATCTGTAGTATCGATTCTGCAAGCGGTGGATCGTCGCTACCGCCGGCGCCGGCTCGAGGCGATCTGGCGATCGAGCGAGAGTCTACCTCGATACCGATATCCGATGCCTTATCCGACCCATAATCAGGGATGGAAAGTCATCAAGCGCGGCAACGACTATACCCTGCGTGTCCGCATGCAGGGAGAACCATGGGACCTGCGCCTCCGCGGAGGAAATGGCTTCGGGCGACAGCAGCGGCAGATGGACCAGATTCTCGATGGTTCGGCAGTGCAGGGCGAACTTGCGATCTATCGCGTCCGCGCGCACGCCGGCGATCATCGCAATGGCGCAGCCGGCAAAGCCTCGGGAGAGAAGGCCTTCTATCGCATTATGACGAAAATGGTGGCGTGGCTCCCGCGTGAGGAGCGGCGCAAGGGCAAAGGGATTGTGCTATCGCTGCGCACGGCGAGCGATCGATTCTGGATCGCATCGTCGCCGGCGATCGAGGATATCTGGCATCTCAATGCCGACCAGGCGCGGACATGGATTATCGGCTATGAGCGATTCCGACAACGATTGTCGGAGGATCGCCGGCCCGAGACGCCCCGGCACCGCGCAAATCGGGATCTGGAATTGCGCGGCAAAAAGCATCGCGACCGGATTCGATCGTTCGTGCAGATGAGCGTGGCCGGGCTGGCGGGCTACGCGCGCCGCCGCGGCGTTGGTACGATCATCTATCACGATACTGATCGCAGCTATTTCCCTTCATTCCCCTGGGCCGCTGTGGTGACGGCCCTACAGACAAAACTGGACGAGTACGGTATTGCATTCGAGCACGCGAGCGCCGAGGTGGCGAGCGAATCGCCAGACCCGCTCGCGAAGGAGGAACATGAGTGAAATCAGGGAATACGGCCTCCCTCAGGCCGACCGCGCACCAGCGACCATCCGCTTGCCGGAGGACCGCTCGCGCATAACGCCGCAAGAGCTGGGGATGTCGGGCTTAGGCCCGCGGCCCCCGGAGTGACCGATTGAGATGACGGTCACTGGGGGTTTGGGACCTGGTCTCGGATCGCTCTGTGTCCGACGGCCCGGAGTGACCGATTGAGATGACGGTCACTGGGGGAAGAAAGTGTAGCGCGGGCGCTGACTGTCTGTCCTCCCCGGAGTGACCGAACAACAAATCGGTCACTGCGGGTCTGAGCAAGCGTGCCCAGGTGTAACAACCGCCGTGTTGGATGAGAGGTGATCATGCCTTTCCCGAAAACCAAGGATGATCTGTTCGCCCAGGGATACAAGTTCGGCCGCGCGACATCATGCAGAGCATGCCGGGCGAAGATAGAATTCTGGATGACCCCGCGCGGGAAGTATATCCCGCTCAACGCGGGCACGCTTGAGTCGCACTGGTCGACGTGCCCGAAGGCTGCCGAGTTCCGGCGTGGGGAGGAAAAGGAAAAGACATCCACCCTCGAGGGTATCAACCGCGCCGCACACGCGCGCCGGAGATCGCAGCAGCGCGGGTTTGATTGGAGGTAGGAATGACCGGGAGCGCGGGCGTGGCGCGCCAGGCTCGGGACAAGAAGCGGGATCGGCGCAGCGCGATCGGGTTCTGTCCTCGTTGCCGGCGCCGGATCTATCTGCCGTTCGTCGAGCATGATGCCGATGAGTGTCCGCGCAAACTTCATGAGGACGCGAGGCTGATCCGCGAGGCGCCGAATGAGTAGCCTTGTACTTGTGCCGATGGTAAAAGAGATTGGAGAGATGCAGCCGGGCGCGATGTTCGAATGCGAGGCGGCAAAATATCTGAAGCTTTCGGTCAACGAGCTTCGGAAATTTGTCCGGATCGGGCTGATCCCAGCCAGGCATCACCCGGAGCGCAGGCGCAGGATCTACCTGAGGTCAGACCTCGATCACTATCTGGAGTCGTTGCCCAGGGAGGCTGAATGACGGTCCACGAGCGCAACGGCAGGATCATCGTCGACACGATTTGGCCCGACGGCAAGCGCACGCGCCGCCAGGCGATCGATGTGAAGCAGGCCAGGGAACTCGATCTCAGGATCCGCGCGAGCCGCATCGACGGGACCTGGCGCGAGCTCAGGCGGAAACTCAACGCCGAGCACGCCGAGGGCATGAAGCTCAGGGAAGCCGCAGATCTCTATCTCGATCAGTACGTGCGCTCGAAAAACCGCGACCGCAAAAGCAAGAAGAGCCGCCTGGCCATCCTGGTGCGGGAGCTTGGCAATCTTCTGATCTCGGAAATCGGTCGCGCCGAGGCCTCGCGCTATTCCGCCAGGCGCCTGAAGGCCGGCATCTCTGCCCGGACGGTCAATCGCGACCTGGCGGTCCTGCGCCATCTGCTGGAGTGGTGCCGGCGCCAGCAGATCCTGGAAGCAAATCCTCTGCACGACTGGGAGCGCCTGGTCGAGCAGCCCTTCGAGGGGCGGAGACCGACCGGCGAAATCGTCGACCAGGTCATAGCCCGGGTCAGGGAGACGGTGCGTCCGCTATTCATCTTCCTGCGCGAGACGGGCTGCCGGCGCGAGGAGGGTCTTGCGCTCAAGCATTCCCAGGTCGATCTGCGCAACGCGGTGGTGCATCTGCACCGCACCAAGAGCGGCAAGCCGCGCAGCGTGCCCCTGACCGCCGCAGCGATCGCCGCCATCCGCCAGATGCCGCGCACGTCGCGGACCGAGTACGTGTTTTATCATCCCGCCACGCTCACCAGGTGGAGCGAGGCCAAGGATCCGTGGGAGTCGGCGCGTAAGGCAGCAGGCCATCCCTGGCTCCGGATCCACGATTTGAGGCATGCCTATGCGATCCGCCTGGTCGAGGCCGGCGTGCCAATGGAAGTTGTGTCTGAAATGCTCGGTCATGCGACGATCGACTTCACCAAGAAAACCTATGCCAAATATGCGCCGACGTGGGCCGGCCGCGTTGTTTTGGCGGCACTGGAGGGAAGACAGGTTGAGGTACAAGAGAAAGTGCGTCGACGGTAAAAGCAGATACGTCCATCGGTTACTGATGGAAAATATTTTGGGCAGAAAACTCAAACGAACCGAAGTGGTTCACCACAAAAATAAAGATCGCCTAGACAATCGAGTGGATAACCTGGAGATCCTTTCACTTTCCAGGCATCAATCCATGCACAGGGTTGGTAAGCCGCCAGGGACGGCGGGAAAACCGCTTAGTCAATCAGCAAAAGCTCTCTTGTCTTTGGCCCGCAGGGGCTCTCGGAATGGCATGGCAAAACTCACCGAATGCAACGTTCAAAACATTCGGGAAAGAGTTCGCGCCGGAGAGCAACGCTCTGTACTGGTTCGAGAATTCAAGGTCACCCGTCAATTGATCTATCAGATTGTAAAGGGAAAATGTTGGCGACACCTGCCGGAGTAGGTGCTTTGGCAAAAAAGTGGCAAGGCCGAAAATGAGGAAAACCGGTGATTCCGCGTAAACCACTGATTCTATTGGTACGCCTGGCAGGGTTCGAACCTGCGACCTTCGGTTCCGGAGTGCGACGCGTAACTCGCACTAGATGCCCACTAGTTGCGATTGCGTGTGGATTGCGCGTCGGTTTCTGGTTCCTCATTTTGGCCGCATCTAAAATAGTTCTAACAGAAGAAAAAAGTGGCAAAAAAGTGGCAACGCAATTTGCCGCTTTTCTCTGACGGCGGGCGTCCTCTTGCAGATGACCATGAAATGGCCGTGGAAGAAACTGTGGTTCGAGGACCTTGATCGCGACTGTGGACACCTGGCGCCGTCGACGCGCGGCATCTGGGTCTGGATATTCTGCGATCTCGATCGCCATGGCGGCGAGCGGAGCCTGACGCTCGCTCAGTGGGCACTGGTCGCCCGGGCGACAATCCGGGATATAGCGGATGCGTTCGCCGAACTGATCTGGCAAGAGGTGTGTGACTCAAGCGTCACGCGAGGCGTCACGCAAAATGTCACGCGTGACGCTCTGTCACAAAATAGTGACGCGCTGATAACTATCCGCTGTCGGAGAATTTATCGGGAACATAAACTATTATCGCAACACGCTTTACGGCAGCATCGCTATCGCGAACGCAAGGCGGGCTGCGGCAATAGTGACGCTGCTGTGACGGGGGAGAAGCAGAAGCAGAAGCAAAATACATCCCCCAAACCCCCTTCGGGGGCTGAAAACGATGTGCTCAAACTCCCAAGTGTCGAGGCCTTCAAGCTCGCAGGACGACTGCGAGCCACGATCGCGGCTAGAGATCCGAAGGCCAAGGCTGGGAAGATGGACGATGTTGGGGCCTGGGCGCGAGAAATCGAACTACTGCTCATCAGGGACGGGCGATCCCAGGACGATGTTGGAGCCGTGATCGACTGGTGTCAGCAGAGCTGGTGGGGCCCGCACATTCTCTCGGGGAGGAAGCTTCGAGAGAAATTCGACACGATGTGGGGCCAGATGAAAGGGGAAAAGGGTAATGCCATAATGCGGCGCGGTTATGTTCCCGACACAATTGGAGCCGAGCGACCACGTGCGCCGACGAAAAGAAAAGATTTCATCGTTGACTGAGGGTCATCGCAATCTGCTCGCGATCCCCACAGGGCCCGACATTCCCGAGGACCTGCAGCCCGGTGACGTGTTTTTCATCGTCAATCCAGAGCAAGATCTCGGCTGGTGGTATGGCGTTCAGCCGGACGGATCGTTTGTGGCGATGGAGTCGATAAAACGATTCGATGCCGAGGACGGGTGGATAGATGTGTGTTGATGTGGGGGGGGTGAATGAAAAACTTTGAATGCAGCACCTGTCGCAGTATTCCCGATGATCTCATCGCTGTGGTAGAGGAGCTGCTGCGCCTGCGCGTGGAGCGTTTTCGAGGGACGGTGGAATATCGCCTTGATGGATCCGGGCGAATCATCTCCAGCCTCCAGCACCGGTACCGAGAAATTCCGTTGACAAGGAGATAGCGGATGGAGTATTGGTTTGCGCGAGACCTACCTTACCAAAGGCGGCCCGGCTGGGGTCGCCTTTGCCATAATGGGCCAAGCGGCCCCAAGCCAATAAACCCGAAAGAGCCGACTGGATCGAGGCTCAAAAAACAAACCAGAGAGCGATGGCATAACTGCGGACATACGGGGGCGGACATGAGATCATCAACCCATTTGGCGCGGTTGTGCGCGTGTCCCAGCGCACCCTGAAAGCCCTGGACATGCGAGGTTACTTGCACCGCGATCGGGAGAGCGGACTGAAGGGCATGGATCCTCGCCAGTGCTGTGCATATGCGGACATGGAGATCGGTACCGCGCATTACTACGAGCTTGGCCCCGACTGCTCGGGCCCGGCGGCTGTCGTCTGCCGGTGTCCCGATTGCCAGAGCCTCGCCGCTGAGCTCGACCGCACCCTGACGCCGGCGATGGAGCGAATGCAGGTCCACGCGGAGGCCGATGCCGCGATCGATGCGGTGCGCGGACGCCGGAGGACCAGATGAGCGCCGCCGACTGTCTGCGTGTGTACTGCGAAGAGGTGCGCTACCCGGTCGACCTGATCCGGGATGGGCGCAGCTACTCGCGCCGGCGCCTGTCGGATCCACCTGCACTCCGGAGGGCGCTCCGGGGGTTGCGCCGCCGGCGCGCGAGAGGGGAGGTGTGCGTGCAGATCCTGCGCGTGCACCGTGTAGTAGTGGGGTGATGGGGTAGGTCGCGGGTCCTTCCAGCCGGAGAACGTGGGAGGGTATTGTGATGACACATTTTGGCCAGATGAGGCCCGTGAAACTGATGCAACTCGTGCAACGTGCAACTGTGCGGGCTGGCGGGACGCGATCGCCGCGCGGCGAGGGATCCGTCGAGCGTTGCGGGATCCGGCGCGTCCTGGGACGTTTTACGCGTTAGCCTTCCCGCGCAAGAGGCGTGCCAAAAAACCATGAAAAAATCGGACCTGATCAGCCCGGCCGAATACGCCAGGCAGCGCGGCTTGTCCAAGTCGACCGTCTCGCGGCAGATCCGGGACGGTAAGATCCCGATGCGCGACGGCATGGTCGATCCGCGCGAGGCCGACAAGGCGCGGCGGCTCAATCTCGATCATAGGAAACGCCACCGCCGGCCGGAGCCGCAACCCAAGGAGCGGGCATCCGCCCAGCCGGCGCCGGCGCCTCGAGGCGACAAGGAGCCGGCGCCCATTTCGCTTGTCGAGGCCCAGATCAAGCACGAGATTGCGAAGGCCTCCAAGACTGGACTCGAGGCTGCCAAGCTACGCGGGATCCTGGTCGACGCTGAAGAGATGGCGCAGGCCTGGTCGAGGCAGATCGTTTCAGCGCGCGAGCACATCCTTCAGCTGCCGAGCAAGCTCGCGCCCAAGGTGGCCGTGGAATCGGATGTGCTGGCCTGTCAGTTTCTCATCGAGCGGGAAGTCCGCTCACTCCTAACCGAACTGAGTGAGTATCAGCCCAATGCGGCATGACCGTCCTGGACATAATTGCATGCGTCTGCAAACTGTGGGCGCCGGACGAGGATCCGCGCGTTGGGGCCAAAGTTCGCGAGGCCTCGGCCCTCTGGGCGCCGCCGCGGGAATTGACCGTATCCGAGTGGGCGGATCACTATCGCTATCTCAGCTCGGAGAGCTCGGCCGAGCCGGGGAAATGGGTGACGCTGCCGTTTCAGCGCGCGGTCCTGGACGCGGTATCGGATCCACGGATCTATCGTGTTGTCGTGCGCGCCGCCACGCAGATGCTCAAGACGGTCACGATCGAAAATGGCATCGGCTACTTCGCGCACCAGGATCCAGGTCCGATCTTGGTTTTGCAGCCCCGAGACGCGGACGCGAAGGCGTTCAGCAAGGAACGGATCGCGCCGATGATTCGCGACACGCCGGCGCTCAAGGCAATCTTCGCGGACCTCAAGGCGCGCGTCGCGAACAACACCATCGAGGAAAAACTTTTCCCGGGCGGCATGCTTGCGATCACGTCGGCCGGATCCCCGGGCAACCTGGCCAGGCGCGCGATAAGGTTCTTATTTTGCGACGAGGTCGACAAATACCCGCCGACGGCCGGCGCGGAGGGAAATCCGATCAGCCTGGCGCGCAAACGGCTGGCCACGTTCCGCCATCGCAAAAAAGAGATCTCGACCTGCTCTCCGACGGTCGAGGGATCGGAAATCGATCGGGCCTATCAAGCCTCGGACAGGCGCGAATATTACGTGCCCTGCGCGGCCTGCGGTCACATGCAGAGCATGATGCTGGCATTCAGAACGCAGGTGCGCTGGGACGATACGCTGGAGACGCGCGAGGAGCAGGCGCGCTCGGCGAGGTACCACTGTGAGGTCTGTGATGCGCCTTGGGATGACGCCGCGCGATGGAAAGCTGTAGAGAAGGGAGAGTGGCGGGCGCACCGGCCGGCCAATGGGATTGCGGGCTTCTGGATCTCGGAGTTGTACTCACCGTGGAAGCAGCTGTGGGAGATCGTGCTCGACTACCTCGCGAAAAAGGACAGCGTCGAGGACCTGAAGACGTTCATCAATACGTCGCTCGCGGAGAACTGGGTCGAAAAAGGCGAAGCTCCGGAGTGGGAGATACTTCTCGTCCGGCGCGAAGCCTACGATCCCGGGACAGTGCCGGAGGGCGGATTGTTTCTGACGTGCGGCGTGGACGTCCAGCGCGATCGCCTCGAGGCGGAAGTCGTCGCCTGGGGCCGCGGGAAAACGTCATGGTCGGTGGACTACCGGATATTCCCGGGGCGCACGTCCGAGCCCGAGGTATGGAGGCAGCTGGAGGAGTTGCGCGGCCAGATCTTCCCGACAGTAGGCGGCATCGACGTTCCAATCTCCCGGATGTATGTGGATTCCGGGGACGGGACAACCACCAACGATGTGTATGCCTGGGTAAGAACACAGCCGGCCGGCCAGGTCGTGGCGATCAAAGGCAAGGATGCGGGGGTATTGCCGGTGAGCCAGCCGAGCCCCGTCGACGTCACGATCGGCGGACAAAAGATCAAAAAGGGGCTCAAGATCCGAACCATCGTCGTGAGCTTCTTCAAATCCGAACTATACGCCGCTTTGAAGCTGCGTCCGCCAACAGAGGAAGAAGTCGCGCAGGGCTGGACCTATCCTCCGGGATATTGTCACTTTCCGTTCGGAGGCAATTACGGAGACGAGCACTTCAAACAGTTGTGCGCCGAGCAGCTCGTCACACACATCAACCGGCGCACCAAGCGCACAAAGACGGAATGGCAGCAGACGAGAGCCAGGAACGAAGTCCTGGATTGTCGGGTCTATGCGCGCGCGGCAGCGTGGGATCTCGGTCTCGATCGCATGCAGGAAAAACACTGGCAAAACCTCGAGCGGCAATTGCGCGTGTCGAGACCGGAGGCCAAGTCGCAAAAGCAAGCTCCGGCGCCGGCGGCGCCCAAACCGGCCGCTGAGCCGGGACTGAATCTGGAGCGCGGTAGCTCCTGGCTCGGAGGGCGGACGAAAGGATGGTTGCAGAGATGAGTCAGAAAAATGTGAAACCACAGGCCCAGGGGGAGATCGACATGGGTATGACCGGGGCGGAACCCGATTCCATGGCGCCCTGGTCGATTGAACGCAGCGCGCCGGCGAAGTGGGAATTTCTCACCCAAGTCAATGCGGCGGAGGCTGACATCAGCCGCTACGGCGACGAAGGGTGGGAGCTGGTTTCGGTACGCGACCACGGATTTAACGAATCGATCTATTACTTCAAGCGCCCAAAGAACTAACCCATGGCCACATCCTGGACGCAGTCCGATATTGACGCCCTCGAGGCGGCAATAAAGGTTGGAAGACTGTCTGTACGCTTCGGCGATCGTTCTGTGCAGTATCAGTCCATCACCGAGATGCTCAAGCTCAGGCAGGAGATGATTGACGCCGTCGCGTCCTCCGGCGGAACCAGCACCCAGAACCGCACGAGTTACGCCTCTTTTTCGAAGGGCGGATCCGGAGGCGGGGAATGATCGTCGCCATAGTGCGTGAGACCTGGCTCGATCGGGCCGTATCCTGGCTAAGCCCGCATTGGGGACTGCAGCGCGCCCGGGCGAGGGCAGCCGCAGCGGTGCTGCTTTCCTATGAGGGCGCGCGGATCGATCGCAGGGCCTCGGGCTGGATCACTTCCGACAGCTCGGCCAACGCCGAGATCGGACCGGCCCTGGCCCGGCTCCGCCAGCGGGCCCGGGATCTCGTGCGCAACAACGCCTACGGCACCAGGGCGGTCAACGAACTCGCCGGCCAGGCCACCGGAACCGGGATCACGGCGCAAGCCAAGCCGACAAATGAGAACGTGCGCCTGGCGAAACAGATCAACGAGGCCTGGAAGATCTGGGTCGACGAGTGCGATTCGGACGGTCAGCTCGACTTCTACGGATTGCAGCGCCTCGTGGTGCGGACTGTGATCGAGAGCGGGGAGTGCCTTATTCGCCAGCGGCCGCGCCGCACGGATGATGGGCTGCATGTGCCGCTGCAGATCCAGGTCCTGGAGCCGGATTATCTTGATACCGACAAAACCCAGAAGATCGACACAGGCATCATCATTCAGGGTGTGGAGTTCGATCTGCTGGGCCGGCGCGCCGCTTATTGGCTTTTTGGCGAGCATCCCGGCGACGTCGCCGCCGGCTATAAGCCGAGCAGCATGGTTTCAAGGCGCATCCCGGCGCAATACATCCTGCACGTGTATCAGAAGGACCGGCAACAGGTGCGCGGCGTTCCGTGGTTTGCGCCCGTGGTCATCCACATGCGCGACCTCGACGAGTACCGCGAGGCAGAACTGGTGCGCAAAAAGATCGAGGCCTGCTTCGCGGCCTTTGTGACTCAGCCCGAGGCCGAGCAGGGGCCGGCGCTCGGAGAAGCGAGCACGGCAAGCGATCAGACTGTGGAGACGCTTGAGCCCGGGATGATTCGCTACTTGAGGCCCGGCGAGGAGGTCGCGTTTGCCAGCCCCTCAAGTCACGGCGAGGGATACCGCGATTTCATGCGCGACATGCAGACCGAGATCGCGTCCGGACTTGGTCTTACGTATGAGCAGATGACCGGCGATCTCTCGAACGTCAACTACTCGAGTTACCGCGCCGGCCTGCTATCGTTCCGCACCGGGATTGAATGTTTCCGCTGGCTCAATTTCATCCCGATGTTCTGCCGGCCGGTTCGAAAGTGGTTTGTCAACCAGGCCTTCGCCGCCGGACGCATCCCCGAAGCCGACTACGGCACGAAGTGGTGCCCGCCCGGATTCGGATCGGTCGACCCGGAGAAAGACACCAAGGCCGCCCTGATGGATGTGCGGTCCGGCCGGCAAACCTGGGATCAGATGGTATCCGAGATGGGCTATGACCCCGAGGAGCAGCTCGAGGAGATCAGGCGGACCAATGAGGCCTGGGATCGCCGCGGAATTATCCTCGATTGCGACCCGCGCCGGCGCACGGCGGTGGGCGGGGCGATAACATCAGAATCAAGCCAATCCCGACAACCGGAGGAACCACAGCAATGAAAGTCCCGAAATATATGCTGCAGGCCGAGCTCGCGCCGGCCAAGGAAGAGCAGGGCCGGATTGCCGATCTCAAGTGGTATACGGGTGCGACGATAGCCCGGATGAGCTGGGACGGGCGGTATTACCTGACGCTCTCAATGAAGCCCGAGCACGTCAGGATGGGACGACTCCAGAGCGGCAAGGCTCCCCTGCTCAACTCTCATAGCGATTACAGCCTGGCGGACATCATCGGCGTGATCGAGTCCGCGGACTTGAAGGGCAACGCGCGTGTGCGCTTTTCCAGCCGCGCAGAGGTTGACGGGATCTGGGCTGACGTGCAGGACGGCATCATCCGCAACGCAAGTGTCGGCGCCAGAATCTACAAAATGAAGGACGTCACCGAGAAGGACGAGGAGGGCAACGAGAAGACCAAGACATACCTGGCGATCGACTGGGAGCCTCTGGAAGTAAGCCTGGTCCCGATCGGCGCCGATCCCAATGCCGGACTCAAGCTCGGCGAAGAAGCAAGTTTCACGGAGGCGGAGGTTGTCTCCGCCGGCGAACCAACCGGGGCTATTTCACCCCATATCCTTCCCACAGGAGGAGCAAAAATGGCCGACAAGGCTGTTACCGATGCGGGCGAGAAGTCCCGCGAAACCATCACCGTCATCACCCAGACTCTGTCCAAGGAACAGATCGAGTCTGAACAAAAAACCGGGGCGCTCGGCGAAAGCGCCCGCGTCCGTGACATCATCGCGACCGTGGAGAAGCTCGGGCTGCCGGCCTCATTCGGCTACAAACACATTCACGAGGGGACCAAGATCGAAAGATTCCGGGATCTCGCGATCGACGAGCAGGTTCGTCTCGCATCGATGCTTCCGGAGACCGGGCCGACGGGGGCCAGGGCTGTCATGCTGCGCGACGAGGTCGACACCCGGCGGCATCTCATGGGCGACGCCATCGCCGGCATGATGGATCGCCGCGCGGCCAAGAACGATCCGAACAATCCCTTCATCGGCCTCTCCATCAAGCAGATCGCGTCGGAATCGATGCGGCTGCAGCGCGGTCTGCGCGGTACGCCGCCGATCGCGCAGGTGGTTGAATTCGCGATGCAGACCACATCCGATTTCTCGAGCGTTCTCGAAGCTGTGGCGAGAAAGCAGCTGCTCGCCATGTACCAGCTCGCCAATCCGACCTACCGGCTGTGGACCAAGCGCAGCACAACTCCGGACTTCAAGGCCATGAGCCGCACCCGGCTCGGCGAGGCCCCAACCTTCCTGAAGGTGCCCGAGGGCGGGCAGATCACGATCGGCCTGATGACCGACGCGAAGGAAAGCTACTCCCTGGCGACCTACGGGCGCGGAGTGAGCTTCACGCGCCAGATGCTCATCAACGATGATCTCGGCGCCTTCAATGACCTGATCGGCGCCTTCGGCGCGCAGGCGGCCCGCCTCGAAAACAAGACGATCTATGCCATTCTGACGGCCAACGCCGCGATGGCCGACAACGTGACCCTGTTCCACGCCGATCACGACAACAGTGGCACGGGAGTCATCGGCAACACCGCGCTGGATGCGATGTGGACCGCCATGAGGACCCAGAAGGGGATCGACGGCGCGTCCATCCTGAACATCACCCCGCGCTTTCTGATCGCTCCTGCCGCGAAGGAATCCACTGCGCGCGCCGCCCTGATGGCCATCGGCCCGAACGTAAAGGCGGCGGATCAGAATTGGTTCGCGGGGCGCCTGGAACCCGTGGCCGACGGCGAGCTCGACGCCACAAGCACGGCTGTCTGGTATGCAGCCGCCGACCCGACCATGTTCCCGGGTATCGAATACTGCCACCTCGAGGGGGCCGAGGGTCCGCAGTTCGTCCGCAAGGACAACGAGAGCGGGATACTGGGCATCCAGTTCTACGCCTTCCTGGATTTCGCCGCCAAGGCGGTCGACTGGAGGCCGCTGTACTACTCGACCGGTGCGTAGTCCGTAGCAGCCGGCGAACCAATACTCGAACCGAGGGCCCCGGGCAACCGGGGCCTTCTCATTTAAGGAGATCAACAAATGGCTGCAACCGGATCAGGATACCTCGTACCGCGGCCGCCCCTTGTGGCGCCCGATGCAAGCGTCACAGCCAAGGCGGCGACCGGCAATCTGGCGATTGCCGACTACGCGAAAAACCTCACCAACACCGGCGCCGCCGGGACAATCGTCCTGACGCTGCTTGCGGCCGCATCGGCGGCGGGGATGGCATTTCGCATCCAGTGCACGGCCGCTCAGATCGTTCGGCTGCTTCCACAAACCGGGGAGAAGATCTATCTCGGCGGAAGCGGCGTGGCATCGAAGTATCTAAACATCGCTGCCGTGATCGGCAACTACGTCGACGTGTACTGCGACGGGGAGAAGTATCTGGTCACGAGCTATAGCGGCGTAGTGACCAAGGAAGCGTAGCGCCGTCGAGGAGCTGCGCCCAAGCTCGCAACCCTGTAACGGGAAGGAGATCAACAAATGGCTGCAACCGGATCAGGATATCTGGTACCCGAGCCGCCTCTCGTGGCGCCGGATGCCGCTGTCGCCGCCAAGGACGCAACCGCGGACCTGGCGATCGGCGATTACGGGAAAAACATCACCAACACCGGAGCCGGGGATACGATCGTTCTCACCCTGCTCGCAGCTGCCCTTGCGGCCGGTATGGCGTTTCGAGTGCAGCTGACGGCCGCTTTCGTCGTCACCCTGACGCCGGCGAGCGGGGAGAAGATCTATCTCGGCGGAAGCGGAGTCGTCGACGAATCGCTCAGCATCGCCGGCGTGATCGGCAATTACGTCGACATCTACTGCGATGGCGAGAAGCACATGGTCATCGATTACAGCGGCGTTCTCACCAAGGCATAAACCACGCGCATGACCATGGACTTCGCCGTTCTCAATGAGGCCTGCCTGGATGTATTCGGGCAGGCCTGCACCTTCACCCGCGCGGACACGAGGGAGGAGCTTGTCGTTACCGGGATACTGGAGGAGGGGGTGGAGCTTGAGGGCGCGGCCCCCGGAGACGGCAGTATTTATGCGCAGCTCTGGCTGCCGGCCTCAGATATCAATCCCGCGCCGGAACCTGGCGACGAGATCTCTACGGCGAGCACCATCTACAAGATCCTTCGCATCGAGCAGGACGCCGGCGGGGGGATGCGGATCCTGTTGCGCAAGGATCGGGACGTGGCCTGATGGCTGCGGTCCGGATCTGGCAGAAAAAGAAACTCGTACTCGATCACCTGACCTTTCAACAGCGCGACATGGTCAGGATCGGATCGGCCGGACTGCTCAGCGTATTCCGGCGTCTGTCGGCGCACCAGGGACCCTCTGATGCGCCGGCGAAGCCGCTGACGAAGAGATACGCGATGTGGAAAACCCGGAAGCACAAGGGTAGATTCCGGGATCTCAAATTCACCGGCGACATGCTGCGCAACCTGACCCTTCGGACCGTGACCGACAAAACGGCCCGCGCCGGGCTCACCAGCCGGAAGGAGCGCATCAAGGGTTGGGCCAATGCAGAGCGTGAGCCCTGGCTGCTTTTTTCGCCGGCCAATCGGCGCGCGGTGATGGACGTGGCGAGGCAGGTATTCCAGGAGGCCAAGGCGCGCATGGTGAAGCATGGTTGATCCTTCCGAGATCGTCGACAACCTGGTCGACCTGCTGCGGGAGATACCCGACCTGGTCGAGCTCGTCGGTGGCGACCAGGAGCGGATCTTCGCCTACCACGATCGCTACCCGACGCACACGAGCCTCGATCAGGCGATCTATCAGCTGCCGTCGCCGCGGATCATGGTCGCCTGGCGCAGTACTGGGCCCGGGAGCTTCGCCGGCGGGGAGGCCTGGAAGCATGAGATTGTGCTGATCCTGCGCGCCGGTCAGGAGGAAGGCGCCGATTCGCCGCAAGGGTATTATCAGCTCTTCAGGCAGATCACCCGCGGCATACCGACGGGTCTCGCGGTACCGCTTATCTATGCGACCGTGCACGCGTCATGTCAGCCGATGGACACGCCCTCGATCCGCCGGCTGCCGGATGCCGCGGGAGTGGATTACTGCGAAGTCACAATGATCTTCACCGAAATAGGAGACGAATGACATGCCGGCCAACATCAGGGAAATGCTCATCGGGTTTGGCAAATGCAAACAAAGCGACCTCGCCACAGCCAACACGGTGGACGGGATCTGGAGGCTGGGGAAGCTGAACCGGACCTTTACGGGCCCAAATCTCAATACCGAGGATGACGCCCAGGACCTCGGCAAGGGGCACGAGTTCGCGACGGCGCAATATAAGACGTCCTGGGATGTGGCTGGCCAGCTCGAAAAGTTCCTGGGCGCAGAAATCGCGGCCTGGGCCATGGTATATGGCCTCGGCAAGAGTGCGAAGACCGGGGCGGACCCCAACTTCATCTACACTGTTACGCCGCTCGATCCGGTGACGGACGGGATCGAGCTGCCCTCCTTCAGCTACATCGAGCAGATCCGCCCGGGCGCGGGCGTGGTTCTGGATCGGATGGCCGTGGGATGTGTGGTGGAGGGCTGGGCGATCACAGTGGTGCCGGGTCCCGGCCGTGTCAATAGCAAGATCCTGATCGATATCGTGGGATCCGGGAAGCACACCGAACCATCAGGGATCACGCTGCCTGCGGCCACGGCCGAAAAACTTCTTCCCGCCGCTTCCGTCACAGCAATCATCAACGGCGTCGACTACGTGACGGCAAAAAATCTGGTCAACCTGCGGGCCAGCTGGAAAAACAATCACAGGCTCGACTCCGGATTCTATCCAGGATCCGGCTTCCAGGATACGGGCGATGGCGCCTCTGGAGCGATCCGCGGGCGGATGGAGGTCGGCGATCGCCTGTGCGGATTGCAATTCCAGGCCCGTTTTGAGAACGGATCGACCGAACTCGAGGACCTCAAGGATCAGACCGAGGGCACGGCCGTCATTACCCTGACCTACGACACCAACGCTAACCTGAGCCTTACCTACCAGCGCCTGGCCTTTTCGGTCGTCGAGCTCGGCGAGGCGGACGGGATCGTGACGGTGCTTGTGACCTGCAAACCGATGATGCATTCAGCCAACGGCTTGCTTACGGCCGTAGCCAAGTGCAACATCGATTTGATAGGCGAACTGGAACCGTAAAACGCGAGGTGGAAATGGAACAAACAAACGGGCCGACTTTCGACGCTTCACGGCCGATCGAAATCAAACTCAAATCGGCCGAGGGCGTGAAGCTGATCACGCTGCGGTTCCCGTCTGACGCCGAATGGATCGCGCGTCAGAAGGCGCGGAAATTGGTCGTCAAGAGCCTCGGCCGCGGCACGTCCGAAACGATCCCGCCCGATTCAGGGGAATTTGATCTTGACCTGGTGGTCCGGCTTCGGACCGACGAGGCGGGCCCGGAGATCGACAAATACGAGGCCTCGCGGATCCTGGATCAGCTCGGCGAGTGCGACGTCGACGGGGTAGTCGAGGATGGCGGCTCCTATCGCGTCACAACCCGCGTTCCGGGTGCTGTGACGGTGCACATCCTGCGCATGCCGACAGCCAAGGAAATCATGCAGCACCGCAGAGCATACTGCCGCACGCTCGACATGCCCTTCAACCAAAGCCAGACAACCGTGAATCTGGCCGCCGGCGGGGAGACCTACTCGAAACTTGAACCAAAGGCGGAGGGCTATGCGGGCGCGGTCCCGATCATCCACCAGGCTGCCGCGGTGAATGCGGCGATCGCAGCCCTCGAGTTCGGTATCGGGGTGGCCGAACCCGAAAATTTTTAGCCGAGGAATGGCCCGAGAGACCGTCGCTGCGCTATCTGGTTTACTGGGATCTCAGGCGCGACGAGCTGTGTGATCCAAAGCTGTGCGAGCACCCAGAGGGTGAGTGCCCGCGCGACCTCCTGGAAGCGGCTCATGGGTCAGATCTCGGCTGGCTGCTCAAGCGGGGGCTGAATCTGCGCGCCCTGATCAGGATCGGCCTGCAGATGCGGCTTGAGGACATCGCGGCCGACGAGATGCTGGCGATGCTGATTGTTGAAGAAGAAGAGCGACGGTACGACGAGGAAAAGCTTGCCGACACATCCAGGACGGAATGATGGCCGCCGATAACAAACTTGAGCTCATAATCGATATCGACAACTCCCCAGGCAAGAGATCCGTCGACGAAATGAATGCCAAGCTAAATGTGTTCGAACGCGAGGCTGTTGCCGGGGCGAAAAGGTCCTCCGTGGGGATGAATCAATTTGAGCTCTCAGCAAAACAGGCTAGGGATCAAATGCACCAGGCCTCGCGCGCGGCGGAATTGCTTGCAAGCCGCATCGGGATATCCCTGCCCGAAGGCGCGCGGAAATGGCTTGTAAGCCTGAGGGGTATGGCGCCACTTCTGGCTTCCGCCTTCAGCGCATCCGCGGTCATCGCGATAGGCATGGCACTGTTCGATGCGGGTAAGCGGCTCTACGAGTGGATCGACGGCAGCAAGGAAGCGGCTGAAGCCGCCAAGAAGCAGCGGGAGAAGCAGGATGCCCTCAACAGATCAATGTCGGAGTACGTCGACGCGTTGAAGAAAATCCGCAATGAAAACGAAAAGATCGGGTTATCCGGATCGGCGCGCACCGGCAGAGACATCGTCCAGCTGGGGGGCGAGTTGCAGGGTTTGTATGAACTGCGCACAGCGGTGCAGCAACAGATTGCGAATTTCCCGGCCGCGAACGCGACGTGGGGCCGATCCCAAGAGGAGGTGGCAAAACTGGCTCTGCTCAAAAAGAGTCTGTCGGATCTCGACCGGGCGATTACGCCGCTCGAAATGCAGATGCAGGGACTTCAGATAACCCTCGGGTTCGATCGCGCCGAAGAGGGCGCAAAACGCATCGATGCAGAGATCAAGCGGGTCGAGGCCTTAACCGATGCGATCCGCAAAAAGGGCGAGCTCGAAACCTCGATCGAGAAAGACCTGGCTGCCTTGCGGGCGAGCGCGCGCGCGGCCTATGAAAAATCCTCCGGCTTTGTCTCGAGCGTGGCGCCCCCCAGTTTCGCCGATCAGGTTGCCGGCGGCCTGCGCATGAATCAGGAATCCGCCATGGCGACTATCAAGCAGTACCAGGACCAGCGGACGGCCGTCGAGCAGCTCACCCAGGCCAATGAGGATCTCAGCCTGTCCATCCTGAAGCGATACGGGACAAGCCAGGAGGTCCTGCAGTTCGAGCTCGAGGCCCTGGAAAAACAGAAGGCTCTCTATTCCGATAACGCCGAAGCGATTGCCGTGATCGAGGAGCGCAAGAAGCTCCTGATCAAGCAGAACAACCTCGAGATCGCCGAGGACTCCCGCAACCAGTTCGAGCGGACCGCACAGAGCATCGAGGGCTTTTTCAACCGCGTGTTCATGTCCGCCAAATCCTTCGGGGATATCTGGAAGCAGCTCTGGACGCAAATCGTGAATTACCTGGTCTCGCAGTTTGCGCGTATGGCCGCAAGCTGGCTTGCGTCGCGCGGCCAGATGGAAGGAGGATTGTCGGGTACGGGCGGCGGATCGGGGGGTTCCGGCTTCTGGGACATCATCAAATCCGTGCCCGACTACATCGGTAAAATCTGGGGCAGCCGCGGCGGGTCGGGCAACTCCGGCCAAAGCACCGGCTACGATCTGAATCAGCTGGAGGGCTGGGGCGGATCCGGAGGCTCCGGCCAAAGCACCGGGTACGATCTGAATCAGCTGGAGGGCTGGGGCGGATCGGGATCGAGCACGGCATCGGCGTCTTCGAGCGCAGGCAGTGTCGGGGGGTATGCATCCAACGCAGGCGCGGCCTTCCAAGCCGGAGGCCCGGCGGGCCTGATCGCATACCTCGGCTATCTGCAGACCACGAAGGGATTTATCCCTGGCATCAAGGCTGACAGCAACAGATGGAGCTGGGGCGGCTATTTCAAGGCGGATGTCATTGGCCCCGGGGCCGGGGTTCCACTCTCGCATTGGCTCGGCAAGCTCTACAAGAGCGCGGAGGAAAAGATCCGCGATAAGGTCCGGCAGACTTACGGCATCGAGATGAACGAGCCGCAGTACATGAAGTCAATCGTGGATACCGCAAACCAGACATACGGAGGCGATCTCGACCGGGCCATCCAGTCCCAGGAGGTGCGCGAGCTCGTGCAGCTGTATGCGCTCTCTACCGGACAGACCACGAAGGGCATGCCGGCCAAGATGACCGCTGGATCCTGGATGCAATCCGGAGGATCTCTATATTCGATGAGCCCGGGACAGCCATCGGCCTTGCCGGGCGCCGCCCTCAATCGCAGCGGCGCGGGCGGATCGACGGTGATCAACATCAGCATCCCGGGCGCCAAGCAGTTCTTTGAGAGCGAAACCGTGCGCGTGGTCGTAGACAACCCGCGCGCGGTGCAGACGTCTGCAACGAAGGCGACCAGATCAAACTACAACCGGCGCGAGCTCACAAGCCTGCAGCTCAGCCCCGGAACACTGACGAGCTGATGGAATGCCCGGGAACGTTGCGAATGCAGTGGCAACCGAAACCATGCCCTGGAGCCTGTGCCGGGCATTCGTTCATGCGCGCGAGTATCTGATTGCGCAGAATGAATACCGGAACGGCGAGTCGCAGCGCGACTTACTGGTAGACACGAGCCGGAAGCACTGGATCCTCGCGAAGCGTCTCGCACCGGCACAGCTCGAGGAACTGCGCGATTTTTATGAGGCGCGGGGCGGCCCGCTTGAGGCCTTCTATTTTTATGATCCCTGGGAGACGGACCCAAAGTTCGACTCCACGCCATCGGGCGGCGCCGGGCGTTATCTCGTGCGCTTCGCGGGGCCCTGGGAGCAATCCGCCGGCGCGGGGCGCGCGGACGCAAACCTTCTGCTGATCGAGCTGGCATAGGCGGGGTTTCATGGCACTCAAGCTATCCACTGCCGCGCGCAATGCTCGCCTTGACGCGATTGAGACGGCGGTCGGCGAGAGCGCGATCCTGAAGATCCGCACCGGATCTCCTCCCGATAGTATTTCGGATCCCGATTCGGGGGACGTCCTCGCAAGCCTGAACCTGCCCGCGAACTGGATGAGCGCTGCCGCGAACGGATCTAAGTCGAGATCCGGTATTTGGCAGGATGCGGCGGCGGATGCCACGGGGACGGCCGGGCATTTCCGGGTCTATGCAAATGACGGATCGACGCCACACCTGCAGGGCACCATTACCGTGAGTGAAGGCGGCGGTGACATGACCCTCGATTCGGTCAGCGTCGAGGCGGGTAATCCACTCACGATCACGGGGTTTGTTTTGACCGACGGCAACGCCTAGCGATTTGGCGTTCAGGCTGAATGTTTGGGGGCCGCGCGAGCGGCCCTTTTCATTGGGAGGCCACCATGGCCGGATTCACAAACAAAGGAAAGTATCGGTTCTTCGATTGGATCTTCCGTGCGACGGCCTTGCCGACGAATTTCTATGCCGCGCTCGTCACTTCGGCCACGGCGCCTGTCGCGGACACCAACACCAAGTCCCAGCTGACCGAGATCGCCAACGGCCAGGGGTATACGACCGGCGGTATCTCGCTGACCAAGAACGCAACAGACTTTGATGTTCTGACCGAAGATGACGGCAACGACAAGGCGATTATCCAGATCAAGGACTTGGTCTGGACGGCGTCCGGGGGCAACCTGCCAGCATCGGGTAACGGCGCCAGGTATGGCGTGCTCACCGACGACAACGCGACGCAGGGATCGCGCGAGATATTCGCGTTTTGGGACCTGGTCTCGGATCGCTCTGTGTCCGACGGCCAGAGTTTGACTCTCCAAAACTGCGAGCTGGATCTGACCGAATAACCGCCGGCGCTTCGCGGCGGTGACAATAATAGCCAGCAAGGAGCAGCGATGATCGACATCAAGAAATTGGCAAAAGAAACAACACCGAGTGACAAAGCGAAGGCTCTGGTCGGCGCGGAAGTCGGCTTCGAAATCGCCGGCGCCGAGCTCTACCCGGCGACGATCGACGAGATCCAGGCCTGCCTGGGCGTGGGCAAAGGACCGGCGAAATTCGCGGACACCGAGGGGACACCGAACGCGCTCCATCAGTACTGGACCGAGGCGCAGCGGCTTGGCACCGGCGCTTTCGAGCTGGCGCGCATGAGGTATGACCAGTGCGGGGGCCTGAGCCCGGAGCAGAAGAAAGCCCGCAACGCAGCCCTCGAGTGCGCCCGGAAGTGGTTCACGGAGGTGTTGCACCAGAGCGTCGGGGGGCAGCCGATGGGCCTCCATATTACGGGCAAAGAATTCAAACTCTGCTGAGGCTGCCATGAAAAGATATGTCCTGCTGTGCCTGATGATCCTCTGTTCTCTCGTCGCATTCGGCACGCCGCGCACCGCGCTCTACGTGTCGGCGACCGGAAGCGACACAACCGGAGATGGGTCGGCCTGCGCACCGTGGGCCACCATTCAGCGCGCCGCGGCCGCCGTCAAAGCCGGTGAGGTGGTATTCGTCGGGCCGGGCCAGTACTCCGGCGCGATCACCACGAGCGCAAGCGGGACAGCCTGCAACCCGATCGTGTTCCAAGCCGCGCCCGGGGTCACGATCGCGGGCCGTTGGCGCCTGGTCGGCGAGTACGTCACCATCACCGGCTTTGCCATGCAGGGGCCGCTTGCGGGCTCTTTGAATTTCTTTGATCTTTCCGGTGCCAAGCATTGCACGGTCAGCTACAACACCGTCCAGGGCGGGGACTACAACGACCGAGGCGTCTACCTGGGTGGGTCTGCAAGTTCCTACAATGCCATCGAGCACAACGTGATCCGGAACATTGATTACGTTCCTATCTGGATCGGCGGCGTCGGCAACACCATCGAACGAAACACCGTGGACAACGTGTCCACGGATGCGATTCTGGTCTGGGGCCATGGTCACGTGATCCGGGGCAACGACGTGGGGCGTGTGACATACGCCCCGAATCACGCCGATTACATGCAGACCTTCTCGAATGCCGGCGACACCAACGAGTCCTATGACATCCTGGTCGAGAGAAATTTCTTTCATGACTCGCCCTGGACGACCGAACCGGCGAATGTGCAGATCGGGCAGCTTTCACCGCAGGGAAACCCGAACATCAGGGATTGGATGTTTCGAAATAACATCTTCGCCCGGATCGACGGGCCCCTGAACATCAACATTCCCGGCACCAAGGTTTTGAACAACCTTTTCTATCGCGTGTCGACGCGTATCGGCGGGAATGCGGTCAATTTTGGGGACAGCGTGACAAACGGGCCGGCGCACAATCCGACAGTGAAAAATAACCTCTTCATCGGATGTGGACGGCTCATGGACAAGTACGGCTCCTACTCGATGGAGGCTGGCGTTCAGGGCGATGATTGCAGCCACAACCTGGTTGCAGACGGCCCGCCCGGCTACGGCCCGAAGAAGCTTACCCTGTCCCGCGACCTGGCCGGCGCGTCCCTGAATGGCATCAATCCGCTGTTTGTCGACGAGCTCGGCGGGGACTTCCGACTGTTGCCGGAATCGCCCGTAGTCTCGGCCGGCGTCAACCTCAGCCTGCTGTTCAAAGACGATTTCGATGGATCGCCCCGCCCCGCGACGGGCCCGTGGTCCATTGGGCCATTCGCTGCGCCGCGTGTGCTTGCCGGAATGATCGCGGCCAGGAGGTAGTCATGCCCCTGCAGCAGCTTTTGAATAGAGCGAACCGCCAGGGTACGGCGATCAGCGCGGAATACAACGCACCGGCGAATCTAACCGGCACGATCCGCCTTCGCGGCGACATCGCCGCGGCCGACCTGGCCGATGTGCGGAACAGTCTCAGCCTCAGCATCGAAGTATTCCGCGATCCTGTCTGGGAAGTGATTGCTGGATTAACCTGGGTCGGCGGCGGCGTGACGATGCCGGGCCGGGACCCACAGCCCTTTGTTGGGTTTGATTCTGCCGAGATCGCGGGCAAGCGCGTCCGCATCAGCCTCAGCATCCCGCGCACGATGCGGATCGGGGCGGTGGTCGAGGTCTCTTAATGTCAATAGCACGCGTCCAGCAAACCGGCGCTGTCGGGAACAATGCTACATCGGTCACGCGGGCGTTCCTATCGAATGTCACAGCCGGGGCGATGCTCGTAATCCTGGTCAGCCGATGGTCAAGCAGCAGCGACCCGTTCCAGGCGGCCGACTGCACTATGTCTGCGGGCACGGCAACCATCGGCGCGATCTCGATGGACGTGCAGTACAACAGCGGCAGCGGCTCCAGTTGGGTGGCGCTGGCAATTTATTCCTGCATCGTGACCGGCTCTGGAAGCTGCACGATGCGGGTAGCGAACGGTCCGGCGGGTTCCTATTGGCTGGTCGGTATCGCAGAACGAAGCGGATCCTGGGACGCATCGCGCGTCGAGGACACCGCGACCAACGAGGGTGACGCGCCCACGGCACCGACGACAGGCGATATGACGAGCGCCGGCGCGGGCCTGTTCGTTGGCATTGCGGAAATGTATGCCAACGATTCGCTGACGGTCACCGAGGACGGCGCATTCGCGCTGATCTACGAGAATGAGAGCATCGCCTCTCTTATTGCGGCGTCCATCGACCGGATCGTATCGAGCGGCACGACCGACGCCGCAAGCTGGAGTGCGCCGACTAGCGACCCGGACTATTTTTGGTTCGGCGCTGTGGGCGTTGTCTACAAGGAGGCGGCGGGCAACATCGTCGTCACGCCCTCGCCCGTAACGGGTAAGGCGGCAAGTACTGCTCCCACGGTGGTCCGCGGATCTATCAGCGTCGCGCCGACGGCCCGGAGCGCGGCTGCGTCGAGTGTCGCGCCGACCGTGGTCCGCGGGCCGATTACAGTTGCCCCGTCAGCCGCGGCCGCCAAGGGTGCGGTTGCGCAGCCGGCGGTCATTCACGGATCGCTCTCGCTTGCGCCGGCTGCGGGCGAAGCGAGGGCTGCGACCGGCGCTCCGACCGTTATCCTCGGGTCCGTGATAGTTGCCGCGCCAGCCGCGATCGCCGCGGGCTCGAGTGTGGCGCCCACCGTCGTCCGAGGCTCGATCGAGTTCGCCCCGGATCCGGCCGCCGCGGCCGCCTCAGGTGTAGATCCCGCGGTGGAGGCTGGGGGCGACGTCCAGGTTAGTCCGGCCGCCGCGCAGGCAGCACTGTCGGCGACCCCGCCTACTGTGATCCATGGATCGCTCTCGCTTGCGCCGAGTGCGGCGGCAGCCGCCGGTACGGTGGTTGCGCCTACTGTTATCCGCGGATCGCTCTCATTCGCCCCGGCGGCGGCGATCGCCCGGGCACTTGGGATTGATCCGAGCGTAGAGGCTGGGGGCAATGTCTCGGTGCAACCGGCGGCCGCATCAGCCACTGCGGCAGTTGCGGCGCCGACCGTCGTCCGGGGATCCGTATCCATGACGCCGGCCGCGGCTGCGGCGATCGCCCTGTCGGTAATGCCCGACGTCGTACTTGGATCGCTCGCCGTTTTGCCGGTAGCGGCCGGCGCCAGGTCGACCGGGACGGACCCGGGGATAGTACTCGGCGCGATCGCCATGATTCCGACGCCGGCCTCGGTGCTGGCCTCTTCGACCGATCCGACCGTCGTGATCGGGGCGGCCCCCGGGGAAATCACCGGGACGCTGGAACTAACTCTCGATGGTCTTGTCTTGCGCGCCCGGGGCACAGGCGAAATTGCGGCGATCCCGGAGAATCGCACGATCAAAATTGCCGCCGAGCTCCGCACTCTGAGGATCCCCTTCGAGGATCGCACAATCAAGATCCCCGCGGAAGACCGCACCCTGAGGATCTCATGATCATACCCAAAGACCCCGATGGCGTATTGGATTATAGCTTCGACTGGACCGACTGGCTTGCCGGCGATGAAATTCTGACAAGCGACATGATCGTCCCCGCCGGATTGACCAAGGACGGGGAAGAGCACATCACCGCTATTGCCACGGTCTGGCTCTCGGGCGGGACGGCCGGAACTTCCTACACCGCCACCAACCGCATCACCACGGTCGGAGGTCGCACCGACGACCGCTCCATAACCGTGCGAGTCAAAGAGCGCTGATCCATGCCCGACTATATCGGCCAGGTCGAAGTCCCCGAGATCGCTCCGAGCGGCACCTTCCCCATTACGAGCGACTATGGCCATGGTCTGGAGCACGAACCCCAGGTAGTAGTGCATCGCTTCGGGAGCGGCAACGCCAAGATCGAGCAGCGGTTTTACCTGGGGAACGGGGCTCGACGCTTCACAGTCCGGAAAGCTCGGATGCGGGAAGCGGACCGGATCGCGCTCAAGAACTTTTGGGAGAATCATTACGGCCCTTATGGAGCCTTCACCTACAATGCCCCCGACGACGATGGCGTCGGTACGACGGCCTACACGTGCCGCTTCGCCGACGAGCCCTTGTCGTGGGAATTTCTATCTGATCAGATCTCCTCGGCCGGCGTTACCCTGATTGAGATCCCCTCGAGTCCGCCGACCTATACCCTGAATTCCACGGTCACGCGTTTTCCCTCGAGCGGCCTGCAGACAGCGCTCTTATCCCAGGTCCAGAAAATCATTCCGTTGGTGAAGATCCAGCCGCGCGAGACCGGTTATCCCGCGATCCATGTGTCAGACCGGCGCTGCACCGTCGGCGCGCAGCTCTACCAGGCGCGGCTGCTTGAATTCGAGGGTATTTCCCAATCGATCGGCAACGAGTCCGATGAGGCGGGATTTTTGTTTGGTAATGCGGATCGCGTGATGCGCGAGCTGGCCAACGACGTCGGCCTGGCGCGGGCTTCCCTGGAGTTCAGCCTCTTCCATGTCGGGACCGGGATCAAGCTCGATCTCTGGAAGGGCGAGGTCGTTCGCTGGGATTTCGATGACGGCCCTGCATTCCGACTGACGGCCGCCGACGGGATCTACGAGCTCACGCTGCCCTATCCGACCCGCCGCATCAGCCGCACCTGCTGGAAGTGCTTCGACGACGGCAACGGCTGCCCGTTCGCGACCCAAAGCTCCGGGATGGATTATGTTCATTTTCCGGACGCGGATCCGGATGTATGCGACAAGGGCTACGACACCGCGAGCGGTTGCCTGGCCCACGGGATGAAGCGCTATTTCGGCGGAGTCCTGGCCGAGCCGCAGAGCATCAAAATCAAGGACAACAGCACGGGCACCTGGGGCTTCAGGCGCTCCATGATGACGAGCGTCAGCCTGGTATCGGAATCGATCTACGACCAGATGATTCCAGAGATATATACCGATACCGACATGCAGGTGAATTGCAGGCTTGCCGCGGGTCGAGAGGAATCGGACTTCTATGACGCGCTCGGCATTGTGGGGGAGGGCCCGCTCACCTTCGGCGACGGGCATAAGCTCGACGGCGAGTACCACCACGGTCACCCCGGAGTGGCCGGTCTGCGCGAGGTAGAGGGCAGCGATCCGGCGGGCGCCGGCGAATACTTCTCGCTCGGCCAGGTGGGCGACGCCGACGGCGACTGGCGCAAGGCCGAGGTCGGCGATTACGTTTTCCGCGACAACTACGCCGCCGGCATTGCTTTCCTCGAAATGCGCCGGACCGATGAGACGGGGCGGCAGCTCTCACAGGTGTCGGACCACGAAATGCAGGCCGTGGTCAGGTACGGCCTGTACGGCTGGATCTGGACCGGCGCCGGCGCGCGCACCTGGCAGATCCTCACCAATCCGATCTGGATCGCGGTGAACATGATGCTGCGCGCGCGCGGGCTGCGTTACGCCAACGCGGCAACGGCCGAGCAATATTTCGATGTCGTGGCCGCCATAGCCGCAGCCGCGATCTGCGACGAGAGTGTTACGCCGATGATGGACCGCGAGCGGACCATCTGGATCCCGGAGGAGGAGGATCCTGAGAATCCCGGCGAGATGATCCCGGGCCATTGGATCACGGAGCCGGTGGCCCTTGAAGCCCAGTTCCGGTTCCGCGGGATACTCCAGGAAGAGAAGCCGCTGCGGGATTGGATCCAGGAAATTCTGATGAATTGCCTGGGCTACTACAGCTTCGTTTTCAACAAGTTGAAGCTCGGGATCCGAATCAATTCATCGGTCGAGGAGGCCTTCACGGAAGGTAACATCCTCCTTCACAGCCTCAAGCTCGCCTCGATCAACCCCGCCTTCAACCACTTGACCGCGTACTTTGCCGACGAAGAGTTTGAGGCGGCGACCAACTCGGTCTTGGTCTATGACATCGACAACGCCAAGCTGATCGGAGGGGTGGCGGCTCCGCTATACACGAAGGGGCAGATCAACCTTTCGGGAGCCGCGACCAAGTCGCAGGCCGGCCGGATCGTGACGACCAGACTGCGCGAGGAGCTCGGCGGCATCACCGAGGCGCAATGGAAAGCCGGGCGTGAGCTCTCGCTTCTGACCACGGTCCTGGCCCTCAACGTTGAGCCCGGCATGGTCTGCTCGATGACTCATCCAGATATGCCCGACGGCATGCTCGACGGGGAACCCGAGCCGAACTACGGCGAGTTCCGCGTCACGGGCTGGCGGCTCAACCGGGATTACTCGATCGAGATTACGGGCAGGACCACGGTCGACGAGATGTACGACCTGACGGTCGGGCCGAGGCCCGCGGACGTCCAGGCGCCGGCGCTTCCGATCGAACTTCCGTCGATGCCGCCGCGGGCGACAGGCGGGAAGGCGATCGCCGGATCGGGCAACGCATCCGGAGATCCAACGGTCACTGAGCTCCTGGTCCAGGATGACGTCAACCCGGACTTCTACCACCGTAAGATCCAGGTCGAGTTCACGCCTCCGCCCGCAGAGTACAACAATGTCTTCTCGCGGCGCACGCTCCTGGGCTATATCTCGCAGGATGACGAGGGCGGCTCCATCCCGGGCGACCAGGTCGTCTATGTGGAGGTCTGCCCCCGGAAAGAGGATCTTGACGGCATCGCCTCAGAGCCAGTCAAGATCACGATTCCCGCCGGAACGTCGACGAACAGCTTCACGATCCAGTGCCGGCTGCCGGCGGAAGCCACTCACTACTCGGTCCGGATCGGGCCGACCGTCGGGAGGATGTACGGCCTCGGCAGTCCGATCGCGTCTCCCGGGACGGACTGGTTTGAGATCGTCGTCACAAATATCTCAGGCCTCAACTCCGCATCGCTATCTCCGGATCCGCGGTACCACCACGCGCACGTTTTCTATTACTACGACGGCTCAGCCGAGAATGTGCGCGACGGCGGCAAGACGTCGGGCCCGGAAGATACCGAGCTGATATTCGAGCCCGAGGCCCCGGAAAGCGCCGACGCCAACATCACGGTTGTTGTGCGTTCCTCGAACGAGGATGAAAGCGATCTCTTCCCGTTCGACGACAGCCCGGCTGCCGGCGCCGCGCTCACAAAGGACAGCGGCAACCCAAGCGGCGCCGCGAACCTCGATATTTTGACGACGATCGATGATGCGGATATCCCGCCCGGCATGGTGGTGTTCGAGTGCGACCCGGAGCTTGTGAACGCGTCGAGCATATACCGCTTCGATGTCTGGATGTCCACGGCCCTGCCGGCATACGGACCCTACCAGGCAGAGCGCGACGCGCATGCCGACGAGATTATCGAGGGTCCCTACGCGGTCACGATCCTGCCGGGCAACAGGCGCGTATCTGTGACCAGGTCCGCCTCGGCCGACGTCATCAACGGCGTTCTACTCATTTTTACCAACGACGCCTCGCCCGATTCAGATCTAGAAGGCATGGTCGTTCAGGCGCAAGGCACAAACTATCTGGATGTCGACAAGGCCTTCGCCAAAGCCGGCGCCTACACCGGTTATGTGATCACCCCGAATTGGACACTGCTTCCATTCTATCGATCATTCCGCATCGATGAGATCGGAGGGGTAGCGGCCGAGAAATGGCGGACGCCTCCGGCGCCCTGTCCGATCGGCACCTTTTATGCGACTGCCGCCGCCCGGTCCAAATATGGAGTCGGCACCAGGCTGACGGCGGGGCCCTTCACCTTCCAGGCCGGCGGCGAGGCTCCGGACGATGTTGTCCCAGAGGACCTGCTTGAGGAGGTCGTCTACGCCAAGGACGGCGCGGCTCTGTCGGTAGTGACCGTTGAGGTTACCTACCCGGCAACGAGCATTCCCGCGGGCGTCGACGTGTATTGGAAGAGGCGCGATGATACGCTCGGCTCGCTGCATCTCGGAACCAAACTGCGCGAATCGGCCGCGGACGAGGATCCGAATCTTTCGGGAGTACAGAACATCGGGCTTCTCCCGCCGCTTCCATTTGCGGCCGATTCCACGATCGACGTTTTCTATCACGCCCTGAATTCCTCGGGCTACGGGAAGGCGATCGAGTGGCTTGAGACCGAGACCGTCAAGACCCTGGCGACCGAAGGCGGGATCGACGCGGATCCGGACACGGTGCTGGTGGAGTTTTCGAGCATCACCGATCTCGCCGCCGGGGACATTGTCAAGATCGACACTGAGTATCTGGTGTTGGTTTCGGTCGAGAATGTCGCCGGGCATTGGATCTGGACGGTGCTGCGCGCGCAGCATGGCACGGCGATCGCGTCCCACGCTTTCGGGGCCAATTGCACCAAGATCGTATGTTCCATCCCCTACAACTCGAAGCTGCTCGATGGGGAGACGGACACGCTCCCGCAGGTTCCCGATGTCGAGGCGCTCTCCGGCGAAAAGATCATCAAGCTGCGCTGGGCACACTACGCCACACCGCAGGATCGGCGCGTCAAGCACTACAACATCTACCGCGGCGACACGGGCAATTACGATTTCGCGCAACTCGTGGCCCAGGTCGACACGACGTTTTATGTCGACATGTTTGCCACGGCGTCCGATACCAGGTACTACTATTGGGTCCGGGCCGTCAGCAACAGCGGCATCCTGGGCGCCAACCTCACCAGCGCGGTCGCGGCCTACCAGACCGGCGACGAGGGCGTGCCCGATGATCTCACAATCGTGGTGATCGCCGAGCGGCAACTGAACGGCGCGACGCAGTACACCTGGGGTGTCGACTTCGTCGGCGTTCAGAATGCCGCCGGCATCGAGCATGTTCTGGTTCAGATCGCGCGCGATCCCTCGTTTGCCGATCCGATCTTCGACCAGACCTATGGAGCGTTCCCGGTCAGCGGTACCTGGAGCACAACCGAGCTCGGCACCTTCTTCTTCCGGGCAAAGGCCGAAAACGCTTTCGGCTGGTCCGACTGGTCGCCGACCGTGGCGAAAACTCCGGGCGATACGTTCATCGTGCCCGATACGAGCTATCCCGGGACGGTGCAGAACCTGACGCTTGAGGCAGCAGACGCCGATCCGACGGCAAGCGGCCTTGAGCTTGTCGTCACCTGGAATCCGCCGGCAGATGGCCTGAACACGCTGTTCCATTACGGCGTGATGATCCACAACAACGTCACCTTCCCGGCCAACACAATTCACAAGGCGGCCGCCGGAGGCCTGCAGTTTCATCCGGGCTCGGACGAATTTACGGATCCGAACTTTGACTTCACCGGCCAGGAGGGGCGCTACATTTTCGTTTACCGCGGCAGCTACGATGCTGACGACCACAACCTGATCATGGGCGATCGGATCAAGGAAGTGGTGCCCGGTACCGACGGCCATACCGTCACCCTGTACACGACGTCCCGGTACGATCATTCGGACGGAACCTACCAATATGCCATCGTGACGCCAGCCTGGGTGCAGTGCATCCGGCCTCTGGTGATCTCCCCGAAATCGCTGGGGGGCCCGATCAACATGCAGGAATCGAGCTTCCGCGAAATCGTGAGCGGACTCGGGCCCGGCACCTATTACGTAAAGGTGCGCGGGGTGAACGCGCACGGTTTCGGCGACTATGCGACCGCCGGCCCGGCCACCATTGCGGGTATTTCGGCTGATGATCTCGACGAGGACGTCGCCGACGCTATTGATGCGGCTGGAGGGCTGATCGATACCGCCCTCCCGAGTGTGCTCCAGAATGTGGCCGTGACGGGAGCCGATGGGAGATTTCGCGCGACCTGGGAAGCGCCCGCGACCGGAAGCAACCGCCTCATCGACGTCGTGGAACAATATGACACCGTCCCAACGTTCAACTCCGGCAACCTGGTCACCTTCACCTTCGGCCAGTGGATTGCCGACGTCAAAGGGACCGATCCCAACAAGAGCTATTACTTCCGCATGGCCGCGCGCAACAACAGCGGCCTGGAAAGCAATGCGACAACAAAGGCGATCGTGAATGGCATCGGCCGTGACGGCGATACCGGCTGGGGGCCGCTCTGTGCTGCGGTTGGACCCATTGCATCAGGACCGCTTCCGACAACGGCCCTCGAAGAGGATACCCAGGATGGGATCACCGGAGCGATAGCGGGCCTGGATACTTCCGGGGATCTGGTACGGGATGTGACCACCAGTAAAGTGGTCACGAATAGCATTCTGAACGCCAATGTGACGGCTGCAAAGGTCAGTGTTTCTCACGTCTCTGATCTGAATGCGGACTTGGGAACGATCACGGCAGGCACGATCATAGGCACCACGATCAAGACTGCTGCCAGCGGAGCGCGAATTGAATTCCAAGGTGCTGGTGGCATCATTTACAATTCAGCCGGCAATCCCATCCTCTATCTCGCGGCCAACGCAAATGCCAGATTTGAATTGTCGGATGTAGATTGCGTAGGCTATCTCTTCCTGTCATCGAATATCTGTAATGCCACGGGACAGAACATCATCGACGGACCAAATAAAAAGTTTATCGGCCTTGGTGGCGTGGACACGGAGGGGCTCGTCGACGCCTATCTGGGATTCAAGGTCGACGGCACTGAAGTGATCAGCTCTAGCAAAGTCTTTACCGGCCCTGGTGGCATAGCATGTGTCACCGGTAGCCTGGAATTGACAGTTGGTCACATTTCGGTTGGCGATTACATCAACACCCAGGACAGCTACCACATTGACGGATCCGACGTGATCAACGCCTCATCCTGTTTTGTCGGCCTTGGTGGCGTGGACACGGTCGGCGACGTGAAGGGCGCTTCGCTTTACCTCGGCACCTCGGGCGGCGGATATACGCAATTGACGAAGGCAGATCTTGACTCCCTGCTGGCGCTGATCGGCCATGTGCATGGTATAAGCCTCATGACGAGTTTTGATGAAGGTCATGAGCATTCAGTGATCGGCGAATCAGGCGGCCCATCATAGGAGATTGCATGAAGCTCAGGATTGTACGGAAGGACAAAGACGGTGTTGAAACGCCGCTCGACGAGTTCGCCAAGATCATCGATAAAAAAACCCGCGCCATGGAAGTGATCGCGGCCGACATGATGCAGATCGATGAAATTGTATACTTGAGAAAACGCGGAATCATCCAGATGAAAGTGGTCCTGGGCGGCCGCGACAGCCTCGGGGTTTTCCATCAACATCCCGAAATGGAGATGGCCCAGGTCAGCCTTCACAAAGAGCGTCCGAACGACCTGGCGATCTGGGAGAGGAACAAGCTCGACGAGGTGTTTGATGAGCTCTGGAAAGTATTCAAGCCGTTTCTCCTGAACGAGAAGTTCGCGCAGGTGATCGCGGCGAGCCGATGGAATGCGGCGGACGCGGTGATCGCGATCGCAAACGAATAAGCTCCTGAGGCAAAGAGATGGATGTTTCTGAGATCATTGCAGCCTCCGCCACGATCGCGGGATTTGTCGGTGCCGTGGGAGGATTCCTCCTGCGCGGCGCCTTCGGGTTCGGCGCCAAAAAGCAGAAGTTCGATGGCCTGGTCGCGTCCCACGACGGGCTGAAAAAAGGCTTTGTGGCTCACGAGACCAACACCCGGATCCACATCGATCCGGACCGCGACGAGAAGGCGATGGACAAATTTGAGCATGCCATTTTCGCCCGCCTCGACGAAATCGGCGGGCAGATCAAGACGTTGGACGCAAGGTGCGAACGCCGCGGCGAGACGTGCGGCGGTCATTTTGCCGCGGTCGAGCGAAAGATCTCCGCTATCACCGGTAAGGCGAACGGGGAGCTCGCGCGATGACGGCCTGGGACGAGTACCAGCGATCGCTTCTGGCTCTCGTGATCTGGCGAGAGGCGCGCGGCGAGGGCCCCGCCGGCATGCTGGCCGTGGCCTGCACGATCCGCAACCGCGTCGACCGGGCGTCCTGGTGGGGCAAGTCGTTCGCTGAGGTCATCGGCAAAAAGTTGCAGTACAGCTCCATGGCCGCCCCGGGGGATCCGCAGCTCCTGCGCTGGCCGCGGTCCGAGTCCGATGAGGGATTCAATACCGCGCTGGTGATCGCGGAGATCGTCATGCGCCGCGGCGCCGAGTCTCCGGTACCGGGCGCCGACTCCTACTACGATATCTCGATTCCGGCGCCTGAGTGGGCGACCCCGGAGACCTACGTGGGCGCCCTCGGCCGGCTGCGATTTCACAATCTCGATCACGACGTCGAGTTGCCGGCGATCGAGAATAAGGTGTGGCCATAAGGAGACGGTATGACGGATAAATCAGCCTGGATTGCGTATCTCGCCGGCGCGCTGCTGGCCCTCGCCTGGAAATGGCTGGTGTGGGTCCGGACCGGGGCAGACCTCGGCAAGCCGGTAGCTCTCTCAACCCGGGAGTGGTTCAGTCTGACGCTCCGGTCGGACAAGATCTCCTGGGCCACGACGGCCGGGTGCGTCTGGGTCGTCGGGAGCATCTACATCGACCGGATCGTCGCGATCGCGGCGCTCGAGTCGATTCCGGTGGCGGACTCCATCGCGTTCGTCCTGGGGTCCCTGGCTGAGTTCACCTGTCCGGGCATCGCGAAATACATCAACGGCCGGCTCGGTGGAGGTGAGGCATGATCCCCCTGGTAGCTCTCTGGGCAAATCCCTGGGTCCGCCGGGTCGCGCTGTACGCGGCGATCGCCGCCGCGGCCTGGTACGGGCTGCGTCTCTACTCGAATCGGGTCTACAGCCAGGGCATGGTTGCGGGCCGGCAGGCGGCCGCTGTCGAGCTCGAGCGGGCCAAGCAAGGTGAATGGGCAGCCGAGCGCGAAAAGCTTGCCGGTGAGGCACAGATCCTGGTTGTCGCCCGGAATAAGCTCGCCTCAGAGACTGCCGATCTCGCCCGAGAGCGGGCCGCGATCAATCGGACCCTGCAGCAAGTTATTGCCGCATCCACCGCCGGAAAGGGGGTAATCGATGCACAGGTATCTGCTGTTGCTGTGTCTGATCTCGACGCCGTGCTTCGGACAGTCTCCGCCGAGCTCGGCCGCCCCGCTAAGTGAGGCCGAGAAGCGGACCATCCTGGCCCAGCTCCTGGAGCTCAAGGTTGCCCGGGAGATGATCGCGAGTCTGCAGGCCCTGATAGCGCGGGAGCAGGAGCAGGACGGCCGGGAGCGCACCGCCTGGGAGCGGGCTCTGGAGCTCGAGCGCCAGGCGACCGGCCTGGCCCAACGAGAGATGGCCCTCGAGCGGGAGCGGGCTGAGTTCTATGAGTCCGCCTACAAGCTGTTGATGAAGAAGAAGCCGGGAGTTGGCTGCTGGCTGAAACGGATCTTCACCCTGGGAATCGCCAGGTGCGGAGGCTGAATGCTGCATGCCATTGATCGATTCGTCGTCCACTTTTTCTCCTCGGCCGGCGCCCTGCTGCTCGCCCTGTTCACATTCCGCTATCTCTGCCGACGTCTCGACGTCGACTGGCTGCCGTCCAGGCTCCCGGCGCAGATCGTGTTCGTCGCCCTGGGGGTGTTCTCATTCGCCACGCTCCGGGAGGCCTGGGATGTCGCGCACGGCCAGGTCCTCGCCAAGGCCATCACGGATTACGTTTCATGGGGCGCCGGGCTCGGATGTTCAGCGTACGGCCTGTTACAACTCTCTAAGGAAAAGGACTAACATTATGACAGAGAAAGTTTTAGGGGATTATCTCGGATTGCCCATCAGCGAATTCTGGGCGAGTCAGCCCAAGGCGGGCGGTGTCTCGGCATTTGCCGGCGGCGCGGATCCCAATGCGCGCCTGGTCCGGGATGTGGCCGCGGCCCTTCCTCCTGCCCCGGCTCCCGACTACCTCACCGCGGCCGACCTATGCCGCATGAGCGATCCGGCGGCGCGGATGCGCTACGTCATCGGCACGCCGTACGCGGACCCGTCCGTGCTCGCCCAGCTCTACCGGGATGAGCTCGAGGGGGACAAGCCGGTCGACCAGCGGCTCAAGTTCTACCCGAAGTGGTAGCCCGGCGTCGCCGCCAGGAAGCGGCCAGCGCCATCACCGCCGCGACCGGGCCCGGGAGGCGATAGCGCAGCCTGTCTCCGGGCCCGCCCTCGCGCTCGAGCGGGAAGATCCTGACCAGGACCTCCAGGTCGCGCATGATCGTGCGCCGGTGCGGCCTGGGCAGCGGGATCCGGCGGCGCAGCTGGTCGACCGTCGCCCAGTCGCCATCGGACAGGGCCGTCAGCACGCGCCACTGCCGGCCGACCTGGGAGCCGCGCCGGCTACGGCGGATCATTTCTTCCCCCGGGCCCGCGCCCGAGGAGCGGGCGCCGGCTCAAGATACCGGCTCATCACATAGCGGATGAGCCCCGCCACGGTACGCCGCTCCGAGTCCGCCCGGCGCTTCCAGCCCTGGTACTCGCTCTCATCTACTCTGATCAGTACCTGCCTGCTCATTACTCCTCCGTCATCATCAGATACGTCCAGGCGATGCACCTGGACCAGTCCCCAGTCCAGCCAGTGACCTGGGGGTCCATGGCCAGACCGATGTCGAGCAGATCCGCACACCACGGCGTCACCGGCTGCCGGTCCGGATTGGTTGCCACAGGCAGCCTGGCGCCGGCCAGCTCGTGGAGGGACCTCCAGAGGGCCGCCCCGCAGCGACTATGCCCCGCGATACCCACGTGCAGCACGGGAACGCGCTCGCCGGTCGTGTCTGGGAGGATGCGCCACAGGGTCACCATGGCGCAGCGTCCCGTGGAGCCGCCCGTCATCGTATATCCGGGCTGCCCCGGGACGGGGGCATGCTCGCCCCGGAGAGCCAAATCGAGCAGGGGGCGCAGAATGCGGATGGTCTCCGCTGCGACCTCGGAGCGCGGGGATCGTCGCCGATCCCCGCTGGTGAGCGTGACGTGCCACAGGTAGCGCTCACTCATCGGCGCGCTCCTCGATTTCGGCGCAATAGCCCCTCGGAGCCTCTTGCGCCGCCCTCTCGGCTTCGGCTCGGTCGGAGCCGTCATACAGGATGACGCCGGTCCGACGTCTCCAGGAGCCTGCGGGGATTCATCCCGAGTCCCGGCACGCCGTCATTTGCCGGCTTGCCCAGGATGAGCCGGATCCGCTCCGTCGCCTCGCCCCGGGCAACCTGGAGGATCGGGCGCAACAGGGCCTCGAGCTCCACCGGCGATACGGGCCCGGCTGCCCGGTGAACGCAGTCCAGGGTTTCGTACAGCGCCGCCAGGGTCGGCAGGCCCAGGGATGCGGCATGTCTGGCCTCGATGCGGCACAGGTCGGGCTCCGGGCAGGTATTGTGATCCTGGCGCCAGGCGGTGAGCAGGTCAGGGATTGGGGAAACCGGCGCCGTCCGGACGATGCTGCTGCGCTTGGTAGCTCTGATCTCCATCGTACTCCTCCTCGCGGTCTCCAGCCGCATCCTGGTTGATTCCAGGTGCCGCCCCCGGATCGGGTCATGTGTATATCACGATCCAGTCCTCACCGATGAGCAGCTCGACATGGCCCACGTATCCGTGTCGCGGAATGTCGGCAGCATCACAAGCCGCTCGGATGTCGGGCCCATCGTAGAGGATGATCCCCGCGCGATCCAGGCATCTGCAGTCCGGATACTGACAAGACTCGATAGCTCTATATCGTTTCACAAGACCTCCGTGGTTCGGGTGCCGGGGAACCGAGGCTCCTCGGCGCATCGCAGGCCGCTGTCGCCGCTATGCATGATATCTATCCTCATGCCGCGGAACGCCTTTACGTCCGCGATGATGTCGATAGTGTCCCGTAACCTATCGAATTTGGCCCCGGCCTCGAGTAGTAGTTCCTGGGCCGGAATGGTTACTCTTCCATAGAATTTCCTCTTCAT
>Ga0214473_10000707_pt1 | contig 46174 bp, 44 predicted proteins | sample RVTome_7_FD_203509 | JGI IMG/M metagenome (GOLD analysis project Ga0214473, IMG submission 203509) | Soil microbial communities from uranium-contaminated site in the Upper Colorado River Basin, Wyoming, United States - RVT98D197 | ecosystem: Environmental > Terrestrial > Soil > Contaminated >...
GGTTTGCGGTCGAGCTCCGCCTGAGCAAAAAAAGCCGACGCCTTGCGCAAAATCTCATTCGCCCGCTTTAGCTCGCGGTTCTCCCGCTCCAATTCCTTCAGCCGCTCACGCTCTGAACTGGTCAGCCACGACCGACGGCGGCGCGATATTGGTCGGTACTTCCGGCCCCATCTTTGACTGGTTCGCCTACTTCGTCAAACAGAACTCTTCCGGTACAATCGAATGGAGCAAAGTGCTGGACACGCTTGATTTCAGCTTCGGCTTCTCGGTGCAGCAGACCCCAGACGGCGGTTACGTTTTGGCGGGGTTCGCCGGTGTTACTGGTTATATAGTGGGACTAATAGTGAAGACTGATGATATGGGCCAGTACTCCTGGCTGAAGACATACGATGGCGATGGTGAAGACCATAGTATGGCCTTCTATGCGATCAATCTAACGTCGGATGGCGGGTATATAGTGGCGGCTGGCGACACTTGCCCCCGTGTCCTGAGACTGGACGCTTTCGGCGATACTCTTTGGACAAAGCGGTATTGTGGTGTTCCGAGTTCGATTACTGCTTTCAATTCGGTCTGTCAGACTCAGGACGGAGGGTACATGGCCAGTGGTGGCTCCGAGCCTGGGTCGGGGGAGCATCAGACGTTTATTATCAAAATCGCGCCTGACGCCCCACCAACCTGCTGTGTCGGTATCCGTGGTAACGTCGACAACGATGGCGGTGATAACATCGACATCTCCGATCTGGTTTACCTAGTTGACTATATGTTCACCGGTGGACCGGCACCGGAGTGCTGGTCAGAAGCCAATGTCGACGGTGGGGGCACTGATAACGCCAGTGGCATCGACATCTCGGATCTGGTCTACCTGGTCGACTACATGTTCACCGGCGGTCTGCTACCGTCGGCTTGTCCGTAGGTGCTAAAGTTGTGTGTTGCGGTTGTTCTGACTGCGGCCTGTCCACTGGTATCGGGGACGGCGATGGTGATAGTCTGGGTGCGTTCCCCTCGGAGCTGGTGGCCACCTGGACGTTTCAGAGCGCTTCGATCAGTGGTACGGTAGTACCTCTTCATCAGTTGTTCTCGTGGGAGGCGGGCAGTGTCGCGTGTAGGATAACGATTCAATCTGACGGGACTTACGTTTATCAGGAAATCGGCCCGAGCGACTCGGTAGTATGGGTCGAAGCGGGCGGCTTTGCGGTCGAGGGCGACAGCTTCACGATGACAACTGAACATCCGATGCTCAAGAGCGGCACCTGGGACGTTGACAACGACAGACTGACCCTGGCGGTGACTACGCAGGCGCGTTATACGCTTGTGATCGAGGCGACCAGGTGACCAACCGTATGACATTGTCGGTGTCGCTAACGGTGGCGATGCTACATGCGCTGGCGTCTTGCGGGGACACCAGCGACTACACCGCCCTGTGTCGGGAGATATCGGTAGCATCCGACAGCGTCTCAAACATGCGCCTGGCTATCTATCTCGACGTTCGGTCTTGTCTGGCATGCTGTGAAGATATGGAAGCATGGCAGAAGTTGGAGCAGAGGCTTCCCGAGTGTGATGTCGAGTTCTCTCTATGGGCGCCCAAAGAGGACTCCCTTGATGTAGCCGTCGCTATGGAACTGGAGGGACTGAAGACAACGGTCCGAGTTCTCAGCGGCAAAACAGTGAAGGCACTGAAGTGGGACTACTACACGCCGCCTATCAAAGTGCTCTTTGACACCGAATGCAAACCTGTGAGAATCCTTGGACCGGCTGAGGGCGCCACCGATTCGAGACGGATCATTGCGGAGCTACTGTCGTCGGTGTGCGCCGGTGAGACAAGAGACTAAAAGGCGCATGCTCAGTTTGTGATGGACTTATGCATCGGATCGTCCATCTATGCTTTGACGGGCGGTTGCGACCCTACAGCAAAAAGCCACATCGAACGCAGTTTACCCTGGGACCTCCGCCATGATCGCTGTATCCAGAGGGTCATCCGCTCCAACAGAGGTCGTTTAGATGTATGAGGAACGCCAGACCGATGGCTACACAGCGCACGGAGTCAGGAGGGCAGGTCTCCTGATCTGCCGGGCTTATGCCGCTAAGTGTGGTCGCCGGGTTCAGGCCTTCACTATTATCCGATACCGGTTGCGGCGGTTTACGAACAAGCTGTCACCCAGTTCCTTGAGCCGCCAGTCCTGGTACGCGGAGAAGTTGCCTTCGAACCAGCGGACTCTCTGCTCACCCTCAAACACCAGCAGATGCGTGCAGATACGATCAAGAAAGAAACGATCGTGGCTGATAACCAGCACACAGCCGGAGAAGTCGAGAATCGCCTCTTCGAGCATCCTGAGCGTGTTGACGTCGAGGTCGTTGGTCGGCTCATCCAGCAACAACACGTTGCCCCCCACTTTAAGCAGCTTGGCCAGATGACACCGGTTGCGCTCTCCACCTGAGAGTTGATCGGCCCGTTTCTGCTGCGCCGGACCTTTGAATCCAAACTGGGCCAAGTACTGTCGAATCGGGATCTTGCGCTTGCCGATGGCGATCTCCTCAAGTCCTCCGCCTACCTCCTCGATCAAGCTCTGGTCGCCTCGGAGAGACTCCCGTTCCTGGTCGGCAAAGGCGAGCCGAACGGTTGAGCCTATCACGGTTCTGCCGGCAAGAGGTTGCAGGTCGCCGACGACCAGTTTGAGCAGGGTGGTTTTGCCGGTCCCGTTCGGTCCCACCAGACCGACCACGGCCGAACGCGGGACCGCGAACGACAATTCCTCGAAAAGGCCGTGGTCGTCAAAACCCATGGCGACATCGTGGAACTCGATCACCTGACCGCCCAGATCCGGCCCCGGTGCGATCTGGATCACCGAGCCGGTGGATTTCGATGCGGCCGCCTCACGCGCCACCAATTGCTCGTATTCCCGGATTCGGGCGCGGGCCAACTCGTTGCGATCACCGCGACTCATGCGAATCCAGGCGAGTTCCCGCTGCAGAAGCCTGGTGCGGGGAGTATCGCCCTTCTCTCCGGCCGTCAGGGTGGCCAGTTTCTGCTCCAACCACGAAGTGTAGTTTCCTTCCCATGGGATACCATGGCCGCCATCCAGTTCGAGTATCCACTGGGTGACGTTGTCCAGAAAGTAGCGGTCGTGAGTGACGATTATGACCGTGCCGGGGTACCCGCGAAGCTGCTCCTCCAGCCAGTTGACCGTCTCGGCGTCGAGGTGGTTGGTCGGCTCGTCCAGAAGCAGCAAGTCCGGTCGCTCCAGGAGCACTTTGCACAATGCCACTCGACGTCGCTCACCTCCGGAAAGAGTGCCGACAATACGATCATCCTCGGGCAGGCAAAGCGCATCGCCGGCCACCTTCATAGTCTGGTCCAGATTCCAGGCATCAAGAGTATCGATCTTATCCTGGAGCGCGCCCATCCGGTCCATTGCTTTCTGCATCTTGTCATCATCCATCGGCGCCGCCAGGCTCTCGGCCAGGCGGTTGTATTCATCGAGCAGCGCTTTGGTTTCTCCGAAAGCCGACTCAATCGTCTGCCGCACGGTCAGAGTCGGATCGAGCTGTGGTTCCTGCTCCACCATGCCGGCGCGAAAACCGGAAACGATCGCCGCGTGGCCCTGGAACTCCGTGTCGCGACCAGCCATGATGCGCAGCACGGTCGTCTTGCCGGAACCGTTCTCACCCACGATGCCTATCTTGGCGCCCGGGTAGAAGCTCAGGTTGATGTCCCTGAGAACTTGTTTCTGGCCATAGAACTTATTGACACCGTACATGTGGAAGATGAACTTCTCCACCATAACAGAAATCTCCGTTGGGGGTTCGATGTTACCGGCGCCATGGTAACACAAGGATGTCATGCCGGCAAGTGGAGAAAGAGCAGGGTGACGTTGCTTCGAGGTGGAGCGAACAACTCGTCCTCATTGCCATCGATCTCGTGGCTTGGCGGTAGGCGCCCCGGGTCCGTAGCGAGGGCGGTCCCGACGTTCGTCCGGATCTCGCAATGGCGTGGCCAGAGCCCGGGGTGTTGGGTCCAAAATCGACCGGTTGCGCTTTCGACCCCATTTACAGCAAGACCGGGCGAAACTGAGTTTCAACACAGCCTCAGAGTCCTCGCCGCTATTAAACTTGACCTCGCTCGAACCGGAGCTTATTGTTCCGCCGGAAATGGCGTCCGCCTGATGTGGGCGCTATGACAAATCAGAAGGAGTGTTTTAAGTGAAGCGAGTATTTGTAATCGGAATGTGCGGGCTGCTGCTGGTCGCCTCTTTGGGCTGCGGCTGGTCGCGCAAAGAGAAAGGAGCCGCGATCGGGGCCGGAGCGGGCGCGGTGATCGGCGGCGCTATCGGCCATGAGGCCGGTAACACTGCCGTCGGGGCGATTCTCGGCGCCGTTATCGGCGGGGCGGCCGGCGCCTACATCGGCAACTACATGGACAAGCAGGCGGCCGAGATCGAAAAGGATCTGGAGGGCGCCAAAGTCGAGCGGATCGGCGAGGGGATCAAAATCACTTTTGACTCCGGGATACTGTTCGACGTGAACTCATCCAGTTTGCGCCCGGAAGCCAAAACCAATCTCACCAAACTGGCCGAGGTGTTGAACAAGTATCCGGACACCGAGGTCCTGGTGGAAGGACACACCGACAGCACCGGGACGCGCGATCACAACATGGATCTGTCGCTGCGGCGCGCCCAGTCAGTGTCCAACCACATGACCAGCCTGAATGTCATGGCCTCAAGGTTCCGCATGATGGGGTACGGCCCGGATCAACCGGTGGCCGCGAATGAGACTCAAACCGGACGGCAGGCCAACCGCCGGGTCGACATCGCCATCTTCGCCAACGACAAGCTCAAGGACGCGGCGCGCAAGCAGGTGGAGGGGTGAGAGGGACGGTCCTGCAAACACACCGGAGCCGGCCCGGCTGAGAACATGCAGTCGACTACATAGACCGGGTTGGAAATTTCGACCGCTTGGTCGCATTTTTTGCTTGCCGGATTTTCCATTTGGCGTAAATTGCCGGTGTGTTCCATAAATGACCGCCATAATCCAAACCGCAGGAGGAGTAGAGATGAAGAAGCTCCTAGGGTTGCTCTGTATCGGCTTGACCCTGGCGTTGGTGTACGGGTGCAGTGATTCACCCAACACCAGCCTGGCCCCCGATCAGCAGCCGACCGTGAACTTGGTTCCACGCCCTGAGTTCGTGGAGACCAGGCCGGACGCTCAGGTCCAGGCCGCAATCATGATGGCCGACCCGGACTACCAGCCGCTGCTGGAAAAGAAACCGCCGCCGCCCCCGCCGCCGGACACCGCCGACCCGAACCCCAACCCGGCGCACAAGTACGCTTACATCGTGGGCATCTCCGACTATGAGGGTACTATCAACGACCTCAACTACTGCGACGATGACGCGCAGGATATGAGGAGCATGCTGCAGGGCGAAGGATTCACGATCCTGATGGACCTTGACCGCAACGCCACGGCCGACGCCATCACGGCCGGCCTCCAGTGGCTGGTCAACCAGGCCCAGCCGGGCGATGAGATCGCCTTCTGCTACAGCGGTCACGGCGCCAGGGCGTCCGGTTATGGTTCCAGCATCATCTCGACCGACTTGTACTATGTCACGCATGGCTACGTAATGCAGTACTTCAACCAGGTCAACTGCACCAAGAAACTTATCACGCTCGACGCCTGTGTGATCGGCGACTTCCACTCCGATGCCCAGAACGGCACGATGATGGCCACCGCTTCGAACCGGAAGCTCTCTTATGACGCCCCGGATCTCAGCAACGGCGCCTGGACGTACTATTATCTCGACGGCGCCAACAACCAGGAACTGGTCTTCGCCGAGGATTGCGCCGACTACGCCGAGGACGGCATGATAGCCTGGGCGTCACAGTATAATCTCAGAGTGGACCCCAAGCACACCGACAAGTACGGCGGCATGTTCGACATGTAGCCGTGCATTGTCACATCAAATAGAGATCAACCGAGCCTGCCGCGACCGGCGGGCTCTTTCTTTTGCGGAATGCTCCACCACTGCGTTGTCACCTTATGAAGAGTCGAGCGGCGGCGAGTGCAACGGGTCCACCGTGGGATACGGACCTTAGAGGAAGCCCTTCTTCTTGGGCGGCGCTTCGATCCGCACATGGGCGATGTCGTCCCACTGAAAAACCACGGAGCCGGACGGCAGCTCGCCGCACAGAAGATCGTATTCCGGCATGATCAGAACCTCGTCAAAGGTGGTGCCGGCAGTCTTGCCCGGTTCGGCGCATGAGCAGATTGTGATTCTCAGAGTCTCGCCGTCTTTCCCCCGAATGACATCGTTCTCCACCCAGCCCTTGTCTTCCAGGAAACGTTTCCACCGTTCTCCCCTGGTCATAACTTCGACCTCCGTTATCTTATGAACACCTGCTGTCTCTCATCACTGTCCGTTACATCACGGTCTCATCGGCAGTCAAGCCTGACTGGCACTCGACTTGCCGCTGCAACTTAAGTAAGTGTTACTGGACCCGGAGTCAAGTCTGTTTGCCTGGCCCCGTCCGGTCCTTTGGCCTGTCCCTTCCAAACTAGTGCGCGGTGGATGTCCTCATCTACAGCGCTGGCTTTATGAGCGGAAATCCCCTCCAGTATGTCATTCCGGCGAAAGCCGGAATCAAGTCTTAAAGCCTTTGAAGTCTATGATTCCTCCCTATTGCCACGCCACCTGAAAGCTCGACGAAACCCAAGTGCCTCAGCCTCGGCAACGGTCTCTACGTAACACTCGCCGTGTAACGGCTCTACGTAAACATTGTCATACTGCTGATCAAATGGCAAGTGATAGATCTTCTCGCCGGTTGCACGATTGACATTGCACTTGATGCAGGGATAGTCACGCAATGGCTGGTTTTCGATGATTCGGACCTTGAGGACCTCAGCAAACGCGCGGGCCAAATCAGAAACAGTTGTGCTGGTGAAAAAGGTCGCCCCCACGAGTTCTTTGTGTAATAGTTCAGGAAACAGATGAGACTGCAAATCAGGCGACTCATGGCGGTGCTTCAACCAGTACTCTACCGTGGTCCCGTAGAGTTGGAAGATATGCTTCTCGTGGATTGTCTTGTGCTTTGACCAACACTTGCACTGAACGATTTCTACTCTGTTGCCTCTGCTAGCAATGATGTCCCGCCCCAGGTCTCTTAGTCCCTCGACGATTCCCTGGTAGCGTACCCTGTAACCACCTTTCTCGTAGAAGTATCCAACGTACCGCTCGTAATCCCGCCCGATCTCCCAGTTCTTTTTCTTCTTGGCCCGATAACGATCCAATGCCAATTGGTACTTCTCTGCTGAAGGGAGTGCTTTGTATTCCGCATCCGTGAGATACTTCTTCGCGTGGAAATCCACGTCCTCTTCATCGTCGCCACCTGAACCGCCCTCAAGGACGGAGCGAATGAGATCATCCGAATCAACGTCCTTGAAATCGACAAGCCACGGGAAGAGTGCCTCATAGTACTCCAATTGATACCTGAACATCCGCCAGAGTCTCTCTGCCTTTCTTCGCCTTCGAGACATCTCGCGTACTTTCTCTGCTGCTTTTTTTGCTGGGTGTTTTTTCGTGTCTAACCAGTCGACTACCTTGCCTTCGCGAAGCTGGAAGTAGTCCGCGTATACAGTCGCGAGCCACGGGAAGCCTTTCGACTTTTCAGCCGCGATGGTTCTCACGGCTTCCCAGTCTTTCGCCAGTTCACTGTAACATGCCTCGACCTGACTCCTCTGCACCGCCAGATTTCCGCGCTCTTTGGCCAGTTCGTCCCACTTCGATTTGGCGTTCCACACTCTGTCCATCGTGCGGGCATTCCGGTAGTCGGCGAAACGACCAACTACCCAAATGATCAAACAGAGCAGTGCGTATGCCGCTACTATATATAGCCATTCCATAATGCTACGCCTGTCCTGAATCCATGTGTGTTTGCGGTGCGGTTTTTCCAAACACGGACTATTCCCCTTCCACATCGGACGTGAAAGTAAGTTTGACCCCAATATAGGTCGGTTTCGGGAACAGTAAAGCGGATTGTGCGGTCGATAGTTGCGAAGACTGGATTCCGGGTCAAGCCCGGAATGACGGGTCTTTGGCGCCGTTCACGTTGGCCGGCCTCGGCTGCCGCGTCGTCCACGGGCCTCGGCGCACAAGGACGTACGCCGACCACCTGGATTTTAGCCCCCCTCAAAATCCCGCGAAAAACTAATTAATTAGTTGAACTATTGCCGAAATCCTCGTACACTGGAACTAGCGTTACTAATTCTTTAGGAGTTGAGGAAAGGTCAAGCCAATATGGCCCGAAAAAAGGCGCCCCATCTGACCGAGGGGGAATTGAAAATCATGCGACTGGTGTGGGAGTTGGGAGAGGCGACGGTGTCGGGCGTAATCGCGGCGATGCCCAGGGGAAAGCGACCCGCCTACAACACGGTGCTGACGATCATGCGCATTCTGGAACAGAAAGGGTACCTTCGCCACGTCAAGGAGGGGCGGGCGCACGTGTACCGTCCGGTGGTGTCGCGCAGCCAGGCCAGGCGCAAGGCGGTGCGCCACATGGTGGCCGGTCTTTTCGAGAATTCCCCGGAGCAGTTGCTGCTCAGCATCCTGGAAAACGAGAGGTTGAGCCCGGCGGAGATCGCGCGGCTCAAACAGATGATAGACTCAAGCAGGTAGGCGATAGGTATGGAAGCGCTGTTCAATTCGATAAGTAGTATGTCGCTTGAAAGCGCCCGGTTGGCGGTCAACATGGTCTGGCTGGGGCTGGCTCTGACCGTCGTGATCGGGCTGCTGTGGCGCTTCGCCCGCCCCGGCGAGGCGGGCGTCGGATACGCGGCCTGGTGGTCGGTTCTGGCGGTGGTGATACTGCTTCCCCTGGTGGTGACCAACTCGGCCGGCCGCCTGCTCCAGGACAGCTTGGACTCGGACCGGTCGGCGACTCTCCAGCAGTCTAACCGGCCGTCGGAGTGGGCGCAACCACCAGCGGTACCACGAATCGTTGGGCAACGTGACCCCGGCGGATGCTTACACCGGCCGGGCGGCAGCGATCTTAGAGCAGCGGGAAAGAACTAAACGGGAGACCATTAACCGAAGGAGAGCGGAGTATCGGAAAGCGATTGCAATGAGACAATGTGTATCTTAACTTGAGGTATCTTCGTGTCCGAATTGTCTGACGACGTACACAGCGTTGCCGGAGTCCCAACATGTTTCGTGAGATCGATGGCATTTTGACCTATGCAATCGTTTATGTGATTGGCATTATAACGCACATGGTATTGGCCATTCGGCTATGCCGTCGAAGAGGAATCTCCGTCATGGGCGGAATCGCGCTGGGAATTTGCTATGCTTTTGCTATGAATACAGGTGCCAGGATCCTCTATGATATACTTCATAGCCGTCTCAATTCGCTGAACTACTTTGATCCAAGCTACTATATGAAACCGGGGATGTGGGGCGGCCCCCTGGTATATCTTGCAATTGCGGTTATCGGGGTTTTAGTGTTGGCACGAGACAAACGAGAGATGACAGACATAGTCGTATTAACATTGCCAGTGCCAATGATGCTGGCCAAGGTAGCATGTTTTGCGAATGGGTGTTGCTATGGGGCGCCGTGCAATTTGCCATGGGCGGTCACTTTCCCTGAAGGCGGCGAACATTATACGGCTCCAGCCGGTGTTCCACGCCACCCAACGCAACTCTATGAAATTATTGTTCTTATGGTCATTCAAATAATCCTAGTAGCGCTCAATAGAGGGCGATGGAAAGGGACTCTAGTACTGTGGTTCCTCATGCTATATGGCGTCGGCAGGTTGGCGGCTGAATTCTTCAGGGCCGCCGAAAAACGGATTCCAATTATTGGGCCGTTGACTTCGTCGCAGGCTGTTTGTCTTGCGGCCGCTCTCATCGCTGGTTTTGTGCTGATAGTCATAGGATATCGCCGCGGACTCATCCCCTCAGTCGGGTTGGACAAAGGAAATTATCCAGGCAAAGAGGAGGGCAAATAGATCCTTGTGTTGCAGTACCATTGATACGTGCGCGATTGACGCGCGAGGAATTGCAGGTCTCATTATAAGTGGGTAAAATCATGAAGAAGTTCCGGATGAAACCAAAAGAGACGCTTTTAGTGGCTTTGACGGTATGTTTGCTGGTCGTCTTAGGCTGTAGCTCTTCCGTTACACGACAGGAGCAGAAAAACAAGCAACTTTTCATTCAGGGTGTTGCGGCGATCAACAACAGAGACTGGGATGCGTTGGATACTTCGATCGCTCCCAATTATGTCCGCCGCTGCCAGGCTACCCCCGATGTGAAAGTAAACAGTCTTGAGGAATTCAAAGCATTCCTGAAGCAGGACTGGGCTACATTTCCGGATTCACGCATAACGATTGACAGACTAGTTGCGGAAGGTGACTTGGTCGCATTCTACTGCACTTACACGGGAACCCAGAAAGGGCAAATGGGGCCATTTCCTGCGTCAAATAAACAGATGACCTTGGAGTTTGCCGGCATTCATCGCATCGAGAACGGCAAATTAGTAGAAACATGGTTGACATGGGATAATCTGGCTGCTTTGGCGCAATTGGGACATTTTCCGGCATCTGAGCAACAGACCAAGTAGATTCGTATCCATTACGGACTCTATGGTAAAGCTGTGTTTGCTTCGTTTAGCGTATCTGATTGCCTTCCATGGACATCCGCCAATTGGAGCATAGCGTAACCAGATCGGAAACTGAAACGACACAAAAGTTTGGGGAGAGTGAGGCCGGGGCAGCCTTTTGTATTTTATTGTCCTACAATCACTTACATAGGCATTCAATTCCTGCCGCATTTCCATCTAACTTTCTCTTGACATTTCTGATTACTTGGTTATTTTGCCAACCAACAAAGCCGATAGTGGTATAAGGAAAAGTATGGATAGCAAAACGAAACAGAAATACGAAGCCCGGGCGCGGGTGATCAAAGCCATGTCCCATCCGTCGAGGCTGTTCATGGTGGATGAACTGTCCAGAGGCGAACGTTGCGTTTGCGAGCTTCGAGATATGATCGGCGCCGACATATCCACCGTATCCAAGCACCTGTCGGTTCTCAAAGATGCCGGGATTCTTGAGGACGAGAAGCGCGGTCAGCAGGTTTTCTATCGTCTGCGCGTACCCTGCATTTTGAATTTCTTCGGCTGTGTGGAGGATGTCCTGGTCGCCAATGCACGACGGATGTCAGCTTCTGTGCGGAAGTGAGTTTTTTTGAAAACATATTTGGTGTAAAGGCCAAGTAGCTGCAGTGAACAATGGTATTTTTGAGGATATGACAACATGGAATGGAAAAAGGAATGGAAGCCGCTGGCCTGGATAGTCGCGGTCTTCCTCGTGTTTTTCTACTTGCCCATAGACAGTTCCCGTCTGAAGGGAGCGGTAAACGAAGCCCTGGCTCTTACCAAGTGGTATGCCCAGGAACACGTGATCCTGTGCCTTATCCCCGCATTCTTCATCGCCGGGGCGATAGCGGTTTTTGTGAGTCAAGCGTCGGTGATGAAATATCTCGGTGCCAAAGCCAACAAGGTACTCTCCTATGGTGTGGCATCGGTATCAGGGACTATTCTGGCGGTCTGCTCGTGCACGGTACTCCCGCTTTTTGCCGGCATCTATAGAATGGGGGCAGGTCTTGGACCGGCGACGGCCTTTCTCTACTCGGGCCCGGCGATCAATGTTCTGGCGATAGTGCTCACTGCCCGCGTCTTGGGTCTGGAGTTGGGCGTCGCGCGAGCCGTTGGAGCAATTGGTTTCAGCGTCATCATCGGACTATTGATGCATTTGATCTATCGCAAAGAGGAAACGGAAAAGGTCGATGCTCAGATGGCCATGCCGGAACCGGATGTCGCTCGGCCGCTCTGGCAAAATGCGATCTACTTTGCAGCCATGGTTGCAATCCTGGTATTTGCGAACTGGGGCAAGCCTGACGAGACCACAAGTTTCTGGTATCTCATCTACTCATACAAGTGGATCATCACCGGCATCGCCTCGATTGGACTTGGAGCAATGCTGATCTTCTGGTTCAAGCTGTCGAAGATTCCAGTGGTTCTTACCGGACTGGCGACTGCAGTCGTGGCGTTGCTTTTTCCCCACGAACCGCTTCTGGCATTTTCGGCTGGAGTGGTTGGACTCTCCCTGATTATCAGCCGCCGCGAAGACGAATCAGGTGAATGGTTTTCCCAGACCTGGGGCTTTGCCAAGCAGATTCTACCGCTTCTGTTTGGCGGTGTTCTCGTGGCCGGATTGCTACTTGGTCGTCCCGGTGAAGAAGGACTGATACCGTCGCAGTGGATCAGCGGTTCGGTGGGCGGCAACTCGCTGGGAGCAAATCTGTTCGCCTCTGTCGCGGGTGCTTTCATGTATTTCGCAACGCTGACCGAAGTTCCGATTCTGCAAGGGCTGATTGGCAGTGGCATGGGCAAAGGCACGGCGCTGGCGTTGCTTCTGGCAGGTCCGGCGCTATCGCTACCCAATATGCTGGTAATACGATCAATCATGGGAACGCAGAAGACAGTCGTCTTTGTGTCACTGGTAATTGTCATGGCGACATTGGCGGGAATGATTTATGGAGCGGTGTGGGGATGACAGGATATCGTATATTTGCAATTCTAATAACGGTTGCCTTGGGCTTTGCCATTAGTGGGTGCGCTTTGATTCACCCAACCGATCCATATCGTGAAATGGATCGACCGAAAAGGATGAACAGTTCGGTATCAGTGAATGCGGCTCAACCAGTAGTATTTCACGATTCGCTGACTTTGTCAAAAGCTATTGAAATCGCCCTGGCAAACAATCCCGGTATCGCGGCCGCGGCATGGGAGGTCGAACGGGCGGCAGCGCAACAGGATATGACCGTCGGCGAACTCCTGCCACGGCTTAACGGAACAGGCGGCTATCTGCATTCCCTTGATCCCCAGCGTCTGATCGCGGCCCGCAACTCTCAGGACCCCGGGGTATTCAGCAGTGATATTGCATCGGCAGACATAGTACTGCAAATGCCTCTGTTCAGCAGCGGTCGGCTGATCAACAATGTGGGAGCCTCGACCTTGTTGGAACAGGCGGCAAAACACCGGTTCGCTCGAAACAAAGAAGAGCTCATATATAACGTCACGAGCATCTTCTATTCCATTCTGGCTCAGCGGCGACTCGTAGAATCAGTGGAGTATTCCCAGCAGACCTTACAGGAACATCTCAAACGAGTCATAATGCTCGTCGAATCTCAGAAAGCCGCCCAGGTTGATCGTCTCCGCACGGAAGTCCGTCTGGCCGACGTTACCCAGCGCCTGGTTCAAGAGACGAACTCACTGGATATCTTTCAACGTCTATTGGCCAATCTGCTCGGAATTGTAGAGCGCGATATTACAAACCTGACCATTCAGGGCGAACTTGAAGACGTCGTCGCGGGTCCTGTGCCCGAAACTGACTCGATCGTAAATGTGGCTCAACTCAACCGCGGCGACTACCTGGCGGAAAAAGCGACTTTAGAGGCGCAGGCCAAAACTGTTGATGCGGCGAGAGCGGCCCATTGGCCGACCTTTTCTTTGCAAACCTCTTATGGGTACAGATGGGCGATAGATGACGAAGCCGGGGTATCCGGTGTTTCTCTTTCGGAGGATATTGGACGCATCGGGATAGTATTTGACATTCCTTTTTTTGAGGGAGGTCGTGTTCGAGCAAAGGTCCGCGCGGAGCAGGCGCGCATGGCTGAAGACCAGGCTCGGTTACGGCAGCTTGAGCAACAGATGCAGCTCGAAATTGAAACAGCGCTCCTGAATCGACAGGCGGCATCCCATCGGCTGGACGCGACCGGAAAGGCGGTCGACCAGGCTACCGAGAGTCTGCGAATCGAGCGCGAAAAATACGAACTTGGCCGAGGCGCAATTGTCGATATTCTGGATGCTCAATCAGCGCTTCTGGATGCTCAAACAAATCATTTTCGAGCCCTGGCTGACCTGCATATCGCTCAGGCACAGCTTCGGCTGGCGACAGGATCGGATCAATGAAGAATAGAAAAGTCACAATCATTGCCTCGGCAGTACTAATCTTAATCATCGTGATTATAGGGCGCGCAATCTTCTCCGGCGGGGCCGCTTCGGAAGATGCCGATGCAAAGAAGAAGCCCGTTCAGGTTAAAGCAGCAGCAGCGTCAATAGAGTCCATATCTGAGATTATTGAACTGACCGGTTCGGTTGTGCCGCAACGTATCGCCCGGCTGGCATCACCGGCCGAAGGCCCGGTTATGAATCTTCGTGTCCGCGAAGGGGACCGAGTAAAGGTTGGCGATGTGCTTCTTTCAATCGGTCGCCGCGAGGGAATCGACGCGCAGATCACTTCGTATCAGGAGACAGTCAAAAAAGAAGAAGAGAATCTCAATCGAACTCAACAACTGGTGGAAAGCCAGGCATTACCCGGAGAAGAATTGGATCGCGCCCGGGCGAATTATGAGAATGCCAGAGCGCAGTTAATTAAGGCCATGGAGTCAATGCAGGATTATTCGGTTGTTGCCCCGTGGGATGGTATCATTTCGAAAGTCAATATACGTGACGGCGATTATGCTGTGCCGCGTGCCCCGTTGGTTGAGGTGTATGATCCGGCGAATCTGACCATCCAAGCCGCGGTCCCGGAGAAATATTCTGCTCAAATTCACAAAGGGCTACCGTTAACTGTTCGACTTGACGCCTTCCCGGATTCGATGTTTCACGCGAGTATTACCAGGATTTATCCATTTCTCGAAGAACGGATGCGAACCCGTACCGTCGAAGCCGAGATCGACGCTAAAGTCTCAATACTCCCCGGTATGTTTGCCCGGTTGCAGTTGCCGTTTAAGACTGTTGACAGCGCCGTAGTTCTGTCGAGTCAGTCCATTCTTGTCTTTCCCTCTGGGGAAAGGATCGTCTTTGTGGTCAGTGCGGACACAGTTTCGCGACGGAGCGTTGAGCTGGGAATCGAACAGGGGAATCGCGTTCAGGTATTATCGGGTGTAGTGGCAGGTGACTTGGTTGTGGTGTCCGGTAATGAGAAGTTGAAGCCGGGTGCAGAGGTCCGACTGATTCAATCCGGGTCCAAGCCGAAAGGTGCGGAAGGGAATCAGCAATGAAGATCACGCAGTATGCTGTCCGTCGCAATCTGGCCACCAGCGCCATGGTTGTAGCCCTGGTGGTACTTGGACTATACGCTCTTTGGCAGTTGCCGGTCGATTTCCTGCCCAATATGACATACCCCCTGATCAAGGTGCATATCTGGTGGCGCGGCGCGACTCCGGAAGAGATAGAAAAGAATATTGCCGACCCGGTCGAGAGGCAAATGGCCACGGTCGACGATTTGGATTATCTTGAGTCGTCATCAATCGAAGGAATGTACACCCTTCAGGCAAATTTCCAGTATAGTGTCGATGTGGACGTCGCCTATCAGGACGCCCTGGCCGCCATGGCCCGGGTCGCCCGGGAGTTGCCAAAAGACATAGATCCACCGGTCATTATCAAAGCAGATCCATCGCAACTACCGATCGTGCAGATGACGGTTACCAGCGACCTGTGGAATCTGGTCAAAATAAGGACCTGGACAGACGAATGGTTACAGGATCAACTTCTGGCTGTTCCGGGGGTCGCCGGTACGGAAATTGTCGGCGGACTGAAACGGGAAATTCGGGTTTACCTTGATAAGGACGCTCTTGAGAAACATGGCTTGACTCTTGCGGGTATAACCAAACGGCTTCAAGAAGAAAATGTCGAACAATTCGGCGGCAGGGTCACTTCAGGAAACAAGGAATTCATTGCCAGGACGGTTGGGGAGTACCGCAATCTTGAAGAAATTCGCTCCATAGTCGTTGCGCGTCACGGTCAGGCCAAAGTGCTTCTGCAAAACATCGCCGAAGTGGTCGATGCCAGTGAAGATGCGCGGGTCATTACGCGTCTTGACGGTCACCCGGCGGTAAAACTCAGCGTTCTGAAACAGGCCAACGCGAATACGGTCGAAGTGGCGCGGGCGGTCAGCAACCGAATCAAAGAGCTTGAGCCGGTGCTGCCGGCCGGTGTAAAGCTGGGCATGGTGGAAAATCAGGCCGATTACGTGATGGCCGCCATCAACGGTGTCCGCAATGCGGCGGTCGAAGGAGCCCTGCTGGTCATTCTCATTATCTTTCTCTTTCTCGGTTCATGGAGACAGGTTGTGGTGCTCATTACGGCACTGCCCATCACGCTTATCCTGAACTTCTTTTTAATGGATATGGCAGGCTTTTCACTCAACATATTCTCTTTGGGAGGATTGGTAATCGCCATCGGGATCTTGATGGACAACTCCATTGTTGTGATTGAGAACATCACGCGCTGGCGAAAAGACCGACCGACCGAATCAACCCTGTCAATAACCGATCAGGCTACTGACGAAATTGGACCCGCCATCGTTGCGGCAACGTTATCGTATCTTGCTTTGTTCGTGCCGTTCCTACTGGTCCCAGGCCTGACCAGTCTCCTTTTCCGAGAGTTGATTCTGGTAATCGCAGGTATTGTGGTCATCAGTCTTCTTATGGCGGTTTCGGTTACACCCATGCTGTCGGCTATGATTATCAGAAAGAAATCACTGGAAGGGCAAGCCACGTGGTTTGAGCGTTATTTTGAGAGAGTCACCGAGGGTTATGGCCGAGTTCTTTCATGGACACTTCAGCGCAATTGGATGGTCGTGGCGGCATCAGCAGCCGTGCTTATCATTGGAATCGCTTTACTCGGCGGACTGGGGAGTGAGTTTCTGCCCCAAATGGACGACGGCCGCATAATGGTCAAAGTCAAGTTGCCCGCCGGGGCGTCGGTGTCGGAAACCGATCGAGTACTCGCTGAGATCGAGAAACTCATCGGCCGGGACGACAATATCGAAAGCATGTTCACTTTATCAGGCGGCAAGGTGTGGGGCCTGTATACCTACGAGATTGCCGATGAAGGTGAAATCGATATCCAACTGGCGCCGAGAAATGAGCGTGATCTCAGTACAAATGAATATATAGACAAACTTCGACCGATTGTGTCCAAAGTACCTGTCCCGGGGGGAAAGGCAATGGTCATGCAAATGAAGGTTAAGGGTCTTCGCCAACTTGGCGAGGCCGACATCGAGGTGAAAATTAAGGGACAGGATATGGCCACGCTCGATGCTCTGGCTCGGCAGACCGCCTCATCCATGAACGAACTGGCTCACTTCACCAACGTCTATGTGTCAATGGATATGACCAAGCCGGAATACCAGGTGAAAATCGACCGACAGAGGGCCGCGGAGCTGGGTGTTTCAATTGCCGATATCTCAGAAACGTTAAAGTCTTTGATCGCTGGAACGGTGGCAACCCGTTATCGCGACGGCGATGAATACTACAATATCCGACTTATGGTACCCGAGGTGAGAATTACCAATCGTCAGGACGTGGAGAACTTACCGCTCAATTGCACCCAGGGCGGCTATCTCCGGATCAAGGATGTGGCCGAAGTCAGCCAGGCGGTCGGTCCGGTTGAGATCGTTCGCGAAGATCAGATTAAACAGGTGATCGTGCGGGGCGATGCCGCCGGTGTTAGTGTCGGTCAGGCATTGACGGAACTTCAGGGAGCCGTGGCCTCGATTGAACGTCCGGTAGGTTATGAATTCGAATATGGCGGTCAGGCGCAGATGATGGGCGATATGAAGCGCAATATCCTGGCGGTACTGGCTTTTGCCATATTCTTCTCCTTTATAGTCCTGGCCGTCCAGTTCAACAGCCTCAGACTGCCGACCCTGATCCTGAGCAGTGTTCCTGTGTGTCTGGTCGGTATCGTGCTGATGATGTTCTTCACCGGATTGCCGTTGGGGGGTACGGTTATTATCGGCATCCTGGTCGTTATGGCCGCTACCGTCAATAATGGAGTGCTGCTACTGACTTTTGCTGAAGATCTTCGCTGTCGTGACCACTTGAATCCGAATCAGGCTGTTATCAGTGCCGCGAAGATTCGGCTTCGGCCGAGAGTCATGACGACCATGGCGGTCCTGGTCGGTTTTATTCCTCTGGCGCTTGCCCTGGAGGAAGGCGGCGATATGCTTCAGCCGATGGCGGCCGGAGCGATCGGCGGTTTATTGATGGATATCCTGGTGGCGCTGTTTTTGATGCCAACTTTGTATGTGCTGTTTAATCGTGGCGGCGTCACCGAACCGATAGCGGAAAGTGAATGAGTCGCATTGTGTTGATGATGAAGGAGAACGGATTGTAATGGAAATCCGGGGTAAAGCAAGGTCGGTATGCTGGCAAACATATTCAGTTGTCAGTCTGATCGGCGTGGCAGTGACTGTGATTATTGCTGTCATTACCAAGGCGTGGGTATTGACGGCGATTCCGGTCGGGTTCTCATTCGGTTTTTTTCTGCAAAAGGGCGACTTGTGCGGATCATCGGCGTTTAGCGAGACCATAATGATGCGAGATCCGCGCAAAATGATCGGGTTGTGGATACTGATCGTCGTGGCAATGCTCGGGTTCGCCGGTCTTGATCTGTTGGGGTTGGTGAAACTGAGTCCGAAACCATTTCTTTATCTCACCTACCTTGTAGGTGGCGTCATTTTTGGCGTTGGCATGGTTCTGGCCGGAGGCTGCATCAGCGGCTGCCTTTTCAAGGGGGCAGCAGGCAACCTTAACTCGATTGTCGCCATACTGGGAATTCCCGTGGGAGTCATGATGGTCGAATTCGGTCCCCTCAACGGTATGCATATCTGGATGAAGAAGCACGTCGTGTCGCTGGCGGATGGGAAAGCAGCCAGTCTGTCTGGTCTCACGGGTGCGCCGTTCTGGGTTTTGGCATTGCTATTCGCGGCGCTAACGCTGGTGATTGTCATGATTCTCAAGAGTAGACGGACCGAAACGGCTCGGTCGATGAATGTTGATAATAAGTCGTGGTTGGAACGCGCTATGACAAAGCCGTGGAGACCCTGGGTCGCCGGTGTTGCAATTGGACTACTCATGGTCCCGGCGTATCTCTCCTCAGCCTCGAGCGGTCGCAATTATCCTTTGGGTGTCACCCACGGCGTTATGCAGGCCGAGTTGCTTCTGGTGGACAGTGGCTTCACACATGTTTACTCAAGCAAACTGGCTGCATCATCCGCTTCCGCGAATCCAACTAAACCCGCCTCCGAACCCAAAGGGAGCGGCAAACATGTGGTCTGGTGGCTCGTGTTGGAAGTGTTGAGCTTAATGCTCGGCTCCTGGGTATCTGCAAGGATGTCCGGTCAAGCCAGGCTCCTTCCCAAGCCGCCCGATGAAATCCTGTTCGCCTTGCTCGGGGGGGTGATGATCGGAACCGGAGCGGCCTTTGCCGGAGGATGCGTGGTCGGCAACATTATGTCGGGTTGGGCTCTTATGAGCGTTGGCATGTTTCTGTTTGGGATCGTCACGGTGCTGAGCAACTGGGCGGCAACATATGTATACATGATGGGCGGGCAGAGGATGCGTTAGTCCGATGGATCAAAGGCAATAAGGAGTATCGGAGTATGAAACACATTGAGATTTTGGGTACCGGCTGTCCCAAGTGCAAAAAGCTCACCGAGCTGACGATGGAGGCGGCTGCTCAACTCAACATGGAATGCAACATCGAAAAGGTAGAAGACATTCAGAAAATCATGGCTTATGGCGTGATGATGACACCGGCGCTCGTGGTTGACGGCAAAGTCAAACTAACCGGCAAGGTCCCTTCGGTCGATGAGTTAAAGAAGCTCATTTCTTAGCCAAGAGCCAACAAAGAGGAGACTTAACTATGGAAATAAAACGTAGCGCATGCTGTGGAAGCTCTCCGTTAAGTGAAGATTCGGCGTCACAACAGAAGAAGAGTGGATGTTGTGGTGGCGCTCCCCGGCTGGTGTTCGCATGCTCAGGCGCTTCCGATGTCGGGGCTGTGGCTGATCAGGCCGCTCGGCGTGTTTCTCGCATGAAACTGGCGTCTATGGGTTGCCTGGCCGCGGTTGCCAATGGGCTTGACTTTGCCATGGACCCAGTGAAAGTCGCAGAACGTATAATCGTCATCGACGGCTGCCCGGAGAACTGCGCTAAGTTGACCATAGAGAAAGCGGGAGTGTTGTCATTTAACCATATCCTGCTATCGGAGCTTGGCATGGAAAAAGGGCACACCAAGGTTGATCAGAAACACGTCGGGTGTGTTTACGAACGCGTCGAGTCAATATTGAGTAGAACGTAAGGAGGTTCTAATCGTGAAGTATAAGCTGATTGTCCCTGTCCTGGTAGCCTTCTTTGCCCTTTTGGCAGGATCAGCCTGGCATAAAGATGACCAGTGCGCCGCAGGCGTATCGGACACCCCTGCCTTATCTGGTAACGTTGTCAAACAGGCGCCGGATTCGTCCGAGAACAAAGGCCAGACCAAGAGTCAGACGATGGTCATAGCCTACTATTTCCATACGACCTACCGGTGCGTCTCGTGCAAGAAGATCGAGGCATACTCCAGAGAGGCCATAGAAAGCGGTTTCGCCGAACAACTGAAAAACGGCACCCTCCAATTCCTGTCTGTCAACATCGATGAATCTGAGAATAAACGTTTCGTCAAAGATTATCAGCTTTACACGAAATCTCTCGTGATCTGTGATATGGAAAACGGCAAACAGAAAGAGTGGAAGAATCTGACTAAAGTCTGGCAGCTCATAAGAAACAAAGACGAGTTCGTTAAGTATGTGCAGGATGAAATCAACAACTATCTAAAGGAGAGCTGATGGATTCCTATACACTCGCTCTCGGTTCCGCCATCTGGTTGGGAATCCTCACTTCCATTTCGCCCTGTCCTTTGGCCACCAACATAGCCGCCATCAGCTTCATCGGTCGGCGAGTGGACAGTCCGCGCAAAGTGTTAGCGGCCGGTCTGCTTTACACGCTTGGCCGGATGGTAACATATCTTGTTCTTGGTTTCCTCATCGTGACCAGCGTGCTTTCTATACCGGAGCTGGCGATGTTCCTTCAGCAGAACATGAACAAGTTTCTCGGCCCGCTCCTCATAATCGTTGGCATGTTCCTGCTGGATCTGATTTCATTCAGTTTGCCCGGAAGCAGCTTAGGTTCCTCAATGCAGGGCAAAGTGGAGCGATTTGGGATCTGGGGTGCTGCTCTTCTTGGTCTGCTGTTTGCACTATCCTTCTGTCCGGTTTCGGCGGCTTTGTTTTTCGGTAGTCTTATTCCGCTGGCTGTTGATCATCAGTCATCGATTGTAATGCCCACCGTCTACGGTGTAGGGACTGCCTTGCCCGTAATCGTGTTTGCGTTCGTGATCGCCATGAGCACTCGGATGGTAGGCGTCATGTTTAACAAATTGAAGATCATCGAGAAATGGGCGCGGCGGATCACGGGGGTAGTGTTTATAGCGGTAGGCATCTACTACACGCTCATCTACATCTTCGGGATAAACATATTCAACTAAGGGAAAGCCAATGAAATCGAAAACCGTAATCTCAGCCGTTCTTCTTCTTTTTGTGGTCGTCAGCATCGTCGCTTTGATTGCTAAACAATCGGGCGAGTCTCCGGCCGCAAGCACCGAGTCTGCGACTGGTGATGAAGCTGCTAATACCCCCCTGCTCGAGGATCGGGTGATCGTCTACTATTTTCACGGTAACGCTCGTTGCCCCACATGCCTCACTCTCGAAGAATATTCAAAGGAAACTGTCGAGACCTTTTTCGCGAATGACCTGCAATCCGGTCGGGTCCAATGGCAGGTGATAAATTTCGACGAGACCTGGAATGAGCATTTTCTTACCGATTATGACCTCAGTTTCCAATCACTTGTGCTTGTAGAGATCAAGGATGGCAAAGAAGTCCGGCACACGAACCTCGAAGAGATCTGGGATTTGGTCGGCGACAAACCGGCGTATTTCGAGTATGTGCGGGGTGAGATTGACGTCTATGTGACCGGCAAGTAACTTGACAATTGTCGGCGGCTCTGCTAACACGCAGAATCACAACATATGCCTGACCGGTCGACATTTTCCCCCTGTATTCGTAATACCCTTTGAAAAATAATTCCACAAAAGGTGTTGCGTTTTGCCGATATTCTTGTATAATAATTCGACAATTGGCGAATTGTAGGAGATGTAATGCAAGATTTTCTTTCCATAACCAAAACCCTCAGCGATGAAAACAGGGTCAGGGTTTTGATGGCTCTAAGCCACGGCGAACTATGTGTCTGCCAGATCATTGAGCTCCTGAAGCTGGCGCCGTCCACTGTGTCCAAACATATGTCTATCCTCAAACAGGCGCGATTGGTGGAGAGCTACAAGAATGCCAAATGGGTTTATTACAGGCTGGCCGCTGATGCGCCGCGGGCTGCCGCTGAGGCTATTGAATGGGCGAAAAGACATCTCATTTTGGAAGCTGCGGTCAAGAACGATGCTCAGACCCTTAAGGCGATCATAAAGCGGCGCCCGACTGAGGTCTGTAGGAAGCAGAAAGAATCAAGAGTCGCCAGGGTGTTTGAGGCGGGAAATGCCACGATTAAGGCCCGTCCATAATCCGGACGGGCATTTCCAGATACTGCTGCAGTCTAACCTGCAGCAAAGTCTGGTCAGGAAAGCAAAAGACGATTCTTGATTTTGGTGGAGTCGGTTTTGTGAAAATAGTAACGATGAATGGTAATAAACAGAAAGGAGTAAAAATGCTCACTATCAGAAAACTGACGGCGCTGCTCATGGCAGTGAGCCTGCCGGTCCTGGCACTGGCTTCGACAACGGAACAGCTTCAAACAGCTGTCTCCAACGGCAATATTGCTTTTGTGCTGGTCACTGGACCGGGTGCGGTAGGAGTTGATCAAGCGAGACAGACGATTCAAAGCGCCATGGCTCAGGCGCCGGGATCGGTGATGATCGATTCAGATCGCGCCGAGGCCGCAAACACGGATTTCATTCAGAAGTATGGATTGGCTACAGCCCCTGTCCCACTGATCCTTGTATTTGCATCCAACGGAGTTATGGCTGGCGGCAACGTGGCGTCTAAGCTGACAACACAGCAACTGGTGGCAATGGTTCCCAGCCCCAAAAAGGCAGAAGTTTTGAACGCCCTCCGAACTGGTCAATCGGTTTATGTCACCGCATCCAGACCGGGTATGGCTTCAAAATCCGATGTTACAAAGGGTTGCGCGGCGGCCTGCGCTCAAATGATGGGCAGAGGCGCTACCATTGAAGTCAATATGGACGATCCGGCCGAAAGAGAGTTCCTTAGTCAACTGAAGGTGAATCTGCAGTCCAACGAACCGGTTACTGTTGTCATCAACGCCAAAGGGCAGGTCACCGGATCATATACTGGTGCCGTCGAGGTTGAGACTCTCATCGCCTCGGCTACTAAAGTCGTTGCCAGTGGTTGTTGTCCCTCTGGCAGCAGTCAGAGTTGTGGTCCAACTGCCAAGACAGGTGGCAAGTGATCTATGGCTTTCACCTTTCGGACGATTGTTTTCAAGGAAATCAACCGGCGCAAGGGCCGCCTGATTTCCGGGCTGCTGGCTATCACCCTGGGAATAGCCGTCATAGTTGCAATCCAGTCTATTACGTCGGTGTCGCGTAAGGTTGTGGCAAAGAAACTGGATTTGCTTGGCGCGAATATGATGGTTCTTCCGCAGGGGGCGACGGTAGACGACTACTTCTCGGCTGATGTCGACGCTCCGACGTTTCCGGAGGAGTATGTTGAACGCATTGCGACCTCGATGATTCCCGGCGTCGACAATATGTCGCCCAAATTGAGCCGCAGGATCGAGATTGATGGTTCATCTGTAATCCTAACCGGGATACTCCCCGCGAATGAGTTGGCCTCAAAACCTATCTGGCAGGCATCGGGCCTTATGGGTGCCGAGCTGGCGCTGGCGTGTGCCCCCTCTGAGAACAAAGAATCCTCGCTCACCGAGGCAGACCTTAAGGCCCAACGAAAGACGGTCGATTCTCTCGGGATGAACGAGGTGTGGATCGGCAGTTCAGTCGCCGAACGCCTCAAAGTCGAAACCGGCTCGACAATACCTATTAAAGGGCAAACCTTTGCAATCACTCATGTGCTTCCCGAGACCGGTACAGTAGATGATAGCCGGGTGTTTGCGCACTTACATGCAGTGCAGGGATTGCTTGGCATCGAAGGCCAGGTTAGTAACATTGAGATCATGGGGTGTTGCAGCGAAATCTCGGACGGCCTGTTGGGGAAACTGCGCAATATTCTTCCGGACACGCGAATTACTACTATCGGACATATCGTCAACACCCAAATTGAAACGAACACACTGATGACCAAGGTTGCCCTCGTGCTGCTGGTGATAATCATACTGGTCGGCTCGTTCTCGATCGGCAATTACATGTGGGCAAACGTCGAGGAACGCCGCAAAGAGATCGGCACCCTCATTACTATTGGCTGGGGAAGGCGTCACATCTATTGGCTGTTCCTCGCCAAGGCGGTTATGCTGGGACTGGCCGGCGGAATCCTCGGTTATCTCGTCGGCACTGTGGCAGCCGTCATATTGGGACCTTATCTTGCCGGGTTGGAAATATCCCCCGTACTTGGATATCTCTGGTGGTCAATTGTGGTCGCAGTCGTTATTGCGCTGGCGGGAAGTTGGTATCCAACCTTTCGTGCCGCTCGCATCGACCCGGCCGTGATTATGCAGGAGATATAAGCGTGATAGACATCAAAGGACTTACAAAGACATACACTCGCTCACAGCAGAGCGTTCATGCGCTAAGAGATATATCACTTACAATCGATGCCGCCAGCTTTGTGGTAGTGACGGGTCCGTCGGGCTCAGGGAAAACAACACTTTTACTGTCCCTGGGTGGCCTTATCCAGCCAACCGTCGGGACCGTGAGTTATTCCGATCAGAATTTGTATAAACTCTCGGCCTCACACCTGGCTGCTTTCCGCAATCGAACAATCGGGTTTGTGCTGCAAACGTTCAATCTGGTGCCCTACTTGACGGCGGTTGAAAACGTCATGTTGCCTATGCTGCCACTTGGGAGGAACGGAACGGCTCCAAAACAGCGCGCCCTGGACTTACTGGAAATGATCGGATTAACTGATCGCAGCGATTTTCTCCCCAGGGAACTCTCGGTCGGACAGCAACAGCGGGTTGCGATCGCACGCGCTCTCGGTAATGGGCCGGAAGTCATCCTGGCCGACGAGCCGACGGGTAATCTGGATCCGTCACTGGCTGATGAAATCCTGGACATCCTTCAGGACCTGAACACAAATCACGGAAAAACGGTTGTGATGGTAACTCACAGCCCCCAGGCCGCGTCAAGGGCGACGAGAACCCTTAAACTTCGGGATGGCATGTTGATTTCGTAAGTGAAACTGGAAAGTATCGGATAATGTCAAAGAAAAAGCGAAACAAAAGACCTGTCGAAACTCGACTTAACACTAACCAAATGCCGGCGAAGAATCATTCTCGATATCGTAATCGCCTTCTGGTGTCTGTTGCAGGCGTGATTGTTGTAGCGATTGCCGCTTTCTTTTTTCTGGGCAATAATTCTAATACCGCCTCTTCACGCCAGACCGCTGCGGCATCGGATCAACCGCTCAATGTCCTCGCCGATAATGGGCGAACGACCGGCGCTGATGGTCACGGTCCCTCCATATACTTTCCTGAATCATCATACGATTTCGGGTCCATCTCTCAAGGAGACAAAGTTTCTCACACTTTTGTGGTTCAAAACACGGGCGATAAACCTTTGAAGCTCATTCGAGCGCATGGATCATGAGGGTGCACGGCAGCCGTCCTGACAGAGACGGATATTCCCCCGGGCGGGGAAGGAAAAATAGAAGTCACATTTGATTCCGGTCACAAGAAAGGACAACAGAAGAAGACTATCACAGTGGAGTCAAATGATCCTGTCAATCCGAAAGCGACTCTGCATGTGTCAGCATCAATTGAGATTGAGTTTGGCTTCGAGACTACGAACCTGAACTTCGGTCATATTCGCAAGGGAGAGTCGACGATCAAGACAGCGGTTCTGATTCTGAAAGACCAGTCAAAAAAGGGCTTGCTCGAGCTGAATTCGCAATCCCCTCATGTCGCTGTCAAAACGGTCAAGTCGACAAACAATGATGGCGGCCAAATTGGTGTTGAAGTGACGGTGAAACCTGAAGCACCGCCCGGCGAACTGAGCGAGACTATTACAGCGAAGTTGTCAGATGGCTCTCACCAGGCATCCGCCCTGCGCATAAATGGCACAATTGTTGGAAATGTCGAGGTGACCCCCGAATTTGTGCGATTCACGATTGACACGTCACAAACGTCGACGAATCAGGCTACACAGGAAGTAAAAATCTCCAGCACGCAGAGTGGCGCCGCGCTGCAAGTCTTGGGTGTTGAGGATACCAGCGACTATTTGACTTTCGAAATTGATACGGTGGCCGCCGGTGAGCAATATGTAGTCAGGGCCAAGCCAAATGCAAAGGCTCTGAGAATGGGCCGGAATGTGTCGGGACAAGTCAAAGTGTTGACCAGCGACACGGAACAGCCGAAAGTCACTTTTCGCTACAATATCATCTTCCTTCGGCGATAACTGTGCTGTGCTGGATTGGCGAATCGACTTGCTTACAAAGTCTACGGGGAGATATGGGAATGGCATAGGGCATGCTGAAAGTACTATTTCTGTGCACCGGTAATTCCTGCCGGAGTCAAATGGCTGAAGGTTGGGCGCACCACCTGAAGGCGGATGTGATCGAGGCCTATTCCGCTGGTACGGAAACGCACGGTCTCAATCCCAATGCCGTAAAAGTCATGGCAGAGGCAGGTGTCGATATATCTGGGCATCAGGCCAAGAGGGTCGCCGACTTGGAATTACGAGAGTTTGACTATGTTATCACCGTCTGCTCGGATGCTGACCAAAACTGCCCAGTTTTTCCTGGACACGCAATCAAGATTCACCACGGTTTTGACGACCCACCGCGTCTGGCCAAAACAGCAAAATCTGATGAAGATGCGCTGTCGCATTATCACCGCGTGCGAGATGAGATTAGAGACTTCGTAAACACACTTCCTGATTCTCTGCCCGGCAAGCAGGAAACGGAGTGATGGGACAGGATAATTGCTTTTCAACAACGGCGATTCAAGTGTCAAAGATAAAGGAGTATATAGATGACAACTGATGGATCAGTAGTGAGAAGACTTGGTTTTTTGGACCGCTACCTTACGGTATGGATATTCGCGGCGATGGGAATTGGTGTTGGAGCTGGACACTTCTATCCTGGTATAGCCGGGTTCTGGGATACATTCTCAGTTGGAACCACGAACATTCCGATTGCCATCGGTCTGATATTGATGATGTACCCCCCGCTGGCGAAGGTTCGCTATGAAGAAATGGGGCGAGTATTTCGGAACTACAAAATACTCGTGCTAAGTCTTGTGCAAAATTGGGTTATCGGACCGATTCTAATGTTTGTCCTGGCTGTCGTATTCCTTTCCGGTTACCCCGAGTATATGGTCGGCCTGATCATGATTGGCCTGGCGCGATGCATTGCAATGGTCATTGTCTGGAACGACCTGGCCGAAGGTGATCCAGAATACGCCGCCGGATTAGTTGCCTTCAATTCTGTATTTCAAGTCGTGTTTTATTCAGTTTTTGCTTGGATATTCGTTACTAAACTGCCGCCAATGCTCGGTCTTGAAGGCGCAGTCGTTGATGTGACCATCGGTCAGATTGCCGAGAGCGTCTTCATCTATCTTGGCATTCCATTTATCGCCGGTATGTTGACAAGATTGATTCTGGTCAAAGCCAAAGGAAAGGAATGGTATCATCGGGAGTTCGTTCCAAGAATCAGCCCTATCACACTAATTGCTCTGCTATTCACGATATTTGTTATGTTTTCCCTTAAAGGCGAGCTGATTGTGAAGATTCCGATGGACGTGGTTCGTATTGCCATCCCGTTGCTGATCTACTTCGCACTAATGTTCCTGGTGAGCTTCTTCCTAAGCAAGAAAGCAAAGGCAGATTACGCCAAATCGACAACTCTGAGCTTCACAGCCGCATCAAACAACTTTGAGTTGGCAATTGCCGTTGCGGTAGCAGTTTTTGGAATTAACTCGGGCGTCGCTTTCGCGGCGGTTATAGGTCCGCTGGTCGAGGTTCCGGCACTTATTGGGCTAGTCAATGTCGCGCTGTACTTCAGGAAGAAGTATTTCAACGGAGGTCAGGTAGAACTCCAAGAATGTAATGTGTAGGTTGCTACAGAATTAACTATTCAAGCTACTTGGAACCAGGTGGCCCCGAAGATGTCAGGATCGCAGGGCTCCCGATCCACGACGAACGCATTCGGGTGTCATTCCCGCGAAAGCGGCACTCCATCCGCTTAAACTACGCCGGGGATTACCACATCATTGACAAGACGACAAACATCCCTATCTTGCCGCCATGGCTCAGTTGAAGCGGTTCGTGTCGATCCTGACCGCCGAGTTTCCGGAGGATCGCATTACCTATCAGAAGCAAATACCGACCTTCCATCCGGAGTCGGCCGAGGAGGCCGCCCGTTTTGTGACGCTTGCCAACAAGCACAAGCAGGGTCTGTTCATCGCCGGGTTCGGCAACAATGTCGAGCCGGTCGGGAAGTCGTTCGAGGGCCTGATGGCGATAAAGACTGATCGGCTGAACCGCCTCGTCGAGGTCAGCACTAAGGATCTGTACGTCACCACCGGCAGCGGCTACCCGCTTCGTGAGGTCAACCGTCGGCTGGAGGAGCACCATCTGTTTGTGCCTCATGCCGACTTGCCCTATGTCGGTTCGGTCGGCGGCGCGCTGGCCGTGGGTCTCTCAGCCGAGATGCACGGTCACGACGTGCCGTTGAGCCGCTATTTTCTGAAGGCTCAGATCGTCACCCCGGTGGGGGGGATCATCACTCCCGGTTCGGTCTGTTTCAAGTCGGTGTCGGGGTACGACGTCGTGAAGATCTTCGCCGGTTCCTGGGGGCTTTTGGGGTTCATCGTCAGCGCTTCGTTTCGCGTCATGCCGGACAGTGCCCGCGAGGACTACACCACCATGCGCCAGAAGCCGCTTGACCGCGCCGGTCTGCTGGCCGCCTTGGACGACACGACGGACGATCCCGACGCTGTTTACTCGCGCAAAATCAAGACCAAGTTCGACCCCAACAACGTCCTGCCGATAGTGTGACGCGCTTTGAGACCCGGACGAACGTCCGGGCCACCCATCGTTCCACCAAGGAAACATAGTAGCGCCATAGTTGTTGAAATGATCGAGCGACAGCGTTAGATTATCGTCGTTGATATCAGCAAGGAGTAAGGCGTGACGAAAGCAGCGGCAAACTCGAACGTAGCGGTACTGGGCGCCTCGACCAACGAGGAACGATACTCGTTCAAGGCGGTCAGGATGCTCAAGGAGCATGGACACAACCCGATCCCGGTGCATCCGGCCGGGCACGTCGTGGACGGCATCGCGGCGCTGAAGGGGCTGGGGGAGATCACGCAAACGATAGACACCCTGACCGTCTATGTCAACCCCAAGATTTCCAGCAGTGAATACGATAATATCCTGAAGCTCAAGCCGCGGCGGGTAGTATTCAACCCCGGCGCCGAAAATGCAGAGCTTCAAAAGAAGCTGCAAGCGGACGGTTTCGAGGTGGTCGAAGCCTGCACGCTGGTGCTGCTCCGCACCGAACAGTTCTGATAAAGAAGCGGCTCGAACACTGCCTACTCTTCGCCCATAGCCGCCAGGCGCGCGAGCTTGGAGCGGATGGCGGCGATGGTCGGCTCCACCATAGCCTCAAGCTCGATAAAAGCCAGATTGATCACCAGGTCATAGTGCCGGGGGTCGTCGATATCCCGGTCGAACAGTTTGGCGATAAGCTCCTTGCGCTCGCGATCCACCCGGTCGGCTTCCGAGGCCGCCACCTCCCTGGTTACGCTCTTGTACGTCACCAGATTGACGATCCGCTGCTCGCGGGGCGCCACCACCCTGATGTGAAAGCCGCGCCTGGGACCGAGGATAAAATTGCCGCCCCGTCCGACCAGCACCACCCCGCCCAGCCGCGCCATCGAGAGCACCACCTGGAAAAGGTGTCGCGCGTAATCGCCGTGGTCGACCGACTGACCGGTGATCATCCCTTCCACCATCACGTCCAGGTCTCCGCGGAATCTCTCATCCAGGTTTTCCACGATTCGCCTACGATAACCTGATGTTTGGCAGATGGCGTCGATGGTCTCTCGATGCAGCCGGGTGAAACCCAACTCGTCGGCCAGCCGGGAGGCTAAAAATGTCCCGCGGCTGCCCGCCTGACGGCTGACCGTCACCACCTGCGGCGGCGGGGCTTTGGCGGCCGGTTTCTCGGTGGCCTGCTTCTTTTCCAACTCCCATCTGAGGAGCTGCCGATTGATAATTGCGTCTATGGATGCCATCGTAGTCCTCCACATCTAATATACGCCAACGCCGCCCGGATGCAACATCAATGATGGCGCCGGGTGGCCGATCGGCAGCCCAGGTCGGCCGGTTCTGAGACCCGGACGAACGGGACTGTGGAAAAACTCTCGAAGAGGTCATTGCCGCGGTCGCCTGCGGCGACCGCGGCAAGCTCATACCTTATGCCGGGCAGACAGTTGAGATCGCCACGCCTGCCCTCAGCCGGCTCGCGATAACGTTTGTTGTGACTTTTTCAACAAGCAGGAACGTCCGGGCCACCCGGCGGCTGTTATAACCTTTGGCAGCGCGGGCAGAAGTGCGCCGAGCGGGAGCCGATCTTCTCGCGCACGATCGTCCGGCCGCAGAACATGCAGGGGTTCCCCTCGTTGTTGTAGGCGCGCAGGTACTTCTGGAACGATCCGGCCCGGCCGTTGACGCCGACATAGCTGTCGACTGAGGTGCCCATCAGACGGATCGCTTTGGCCAGCAGTCGCTGGATGTGGCCGTGCAGTTCCACCAGCTTGCGACGCGACGGCGAATCGGTCAGCCGGCGCGGGTGGATGCGCGCGTGGTACAGCGATTCGTCGGCGTAGATGTTACCCAGGCCGGCGATAAAGGTTTGATCCAGCAGAGCCGGTTTGAACATGCGCGGCCGGCGACGACAGAGCGCTACGAAGTCCTCCGCCGACAGATCGAGAGGCTCCGGACCGAGGGCGGCCAGCCCCTCCTGCGCGAACAGTTCGTCGTCGGGATAGAGTCGCAACCGCCCGAAACGGCGATAGTCATTGAAGCGAAGGTGACAGGCGCCGTTGCGCCGGGTGGAGGCGAAATCGAACAGGATCAGGTCGTGCTTCTGGACCGGGTCGCTGTTCGGGCGATAGTAAAAGTGGCCGGTCATCTTGAGATGCACCCAAAGAGTGAAACCTCCGGATAGTTGCATCAGTATGTTTTTGCCTCTGCGGGATATCTCGAGGATCTTTCGGCCGGCCAATAGCTCGGAAAAACCGGCCGGTCGCAGCGAATCGGCCACTATTATTGAACTCGGCGGGGCATTGACATGCACGCGCGCTATCGTCTCACCGACCACCGTCTCGCGCAGACCTCTGACGACGGTTTCCACTTCGGGCAGTTCCGGCATCAGCTATCCTGTTTCTGCTCACTGTTCATGTATGCTCACAACAGGTAAATCATCGGGCGGTTCAATCTACACGGTACAGAACACGTCGGCAAGGGTTAAAGCGTAACTAAGATGTTGACTTTTCCCCTACCGGCTCTTAATTACGCCGATAACCTTGGGCTTATCGCGTGGGCGAGAGGGTAACATTGATGTCCGTGAGCGAAAAGCAGGCGGTCAAAACCGCCTTCTTCGATTACCATATCCAAGCCGGCGCCAAAATGGTCGAGTTCGTCGGTTTCATGATGCCGATCCAGTACCGCGGCAGCACGGCCGAACATCTGGCGGTGCGGGAGAATGTCGGGCTTTTCGATCTTTCCCACATGGGGGAGGTGGAAGTTTCCGGCCACGACGCTCTCGATTACCTTCAGCGTGTCACCACCAACAACGTGGCGGCCCTTGAGGTCGGGCAGATCCAGTACAGTTGCATGACGAAAGAAGACGGCGGTATCGTCGACGACCTGTTGGTCTACCGGCTGGCCGACTGTTACCTGCTGGTGGTCAACGCCGCGTGCGCCGCCAAGGACATCGCCTGGCTTCGGTCGCATCTATCGGGTGACGTCGAACTGGTTGACCGCTCGGCTGAGATCAGCCTGCTGGCGATACAGGGCCCCAAGGCCCAGAGCCTCCTGGCTCAGTTGACCAAGCACAACCTCGCCGACATGCGGTACTACAGTTCGGCCGTGGCCGAGATTGCCGGCTGCGAGATTCTGTTCTCGCGCACCGGTTACACCGGCGAGGACGGCTTCGAGTTGTACCTTCCGCCGCAGCACACCGATGCTCTGTGGCGGGCCGTTACCGAGGCGGGAAAGCGCCACCAGATCGAGTTGATCGGCTTGGCGGCGCGCGACAGCCTACGGCTGGAGATGAAGATGGCGCTATATGGCAACGATATCGATGAGTTGACCAATCCGATCGAGGCGGGACTTGGCTGGGTAGTCGATCTCGACAAGGATTTTATCGGGCGTGCTGAAATCGCCCGGGTCAAAGCCGAGAAACCGAAGCGGCGACTGGTTTGCCTGGAACTGGCGGGACGCGCCATTCCCCGCCACGGCCACGATCTGCTGGTCGACGGGCAACCGGTCGGCCGGGTGACCTCTGGGACGTTCTCCCCCTCGCTGCAGAAGCCGATCGCTCTGGGTTATCTGCCGCGCGCTTCGGCCAGGGTCGGTGCGGCCGTCGAGGTGGAAATCAGAAGCAAGCGGTTCACCGCCCGGGTGGTCAAGCCCCCTTTCTACAAAAACGGCTCACACCGTTAGGACCTATCCTATGGACGTGCGACTGTATCTGACCCCGACACCGTTCACCGGAATCCGGATCGAAGACAAGACGGTCGTGGTGATCGATGTTCTGCGCTGCACCACCTGTGTCAGCGCCGCTCTGATGGCCGGCGCGCGGGGCGTGATCCCGACGCCCGGTCCGGGTGAGGCGGCCGACATGTGGACCCGCATCGGACCGGACATGGCCGTGCTGGCGGGGGAGCGCAACGGCGTCAAAATCGAAAACTTCCAACTGGGCAACTCCCCGGCCGAGTTTACGGCTGAAACGGTCGGCGGCAAGTTCGTCGTTATGACCACCACCAACGGCACAGCCGCCTTCATCAAAGCCACCGGCGCCGCCTTGACTCTGTCATGCAGCCTGACCAATATCTCGCGGGTCGCCGATCGGATCGCCAGGGAGGGCCGCGACCTGGTGATCACCTGCGCCGGACGGGACTGCCAGTTTTCCATCGAGGACACCATCTGCGGTGGCATGCTGATACATCTGTTGGCGACCCAAAAGAAAATCAAACTCACGGTCAACGACGCCGGATCGCTGGCTTTGCTTTTGTATCGAAGCAACAAGGCGGCCCTGCGGCAGACCATCGCTCAGGGGGAACACGCCCGGTTCTTGAGCCGGCTGGGCTTCGAGGGCGACATTGCGGTGGCAGCAGCCGCCGACAGTATGCCGGTGCTGCCGGTCCTGAAGGACGGCCGTCTGGTGCCGGCCGACGATTGAGTCCGAATGGCGGCTGGTCGGCTTTTGCCGCCCGATCCGGTATAAGGAATAATGAAGAACCTCGTTTTACTGATCGCTATCGCTCTTGTGACCGGCCTATCCGTGCACGCAGAGACCGGCGTCGACGGCGCCATCGCCGTCTACCAGAGAGATCCCGACTCGTCGTACGAACATCTGCTGATGGCCGATACCAACCGGTTGGTGGTACAGATGCCGACCTCCGGTTTTTTCCTGAACTTCTCGGTCGACATCGATCTGAAGGCGGCGGACAGCGCCGGCTGTGAGTTTACCGTTCACGTGATCACGCTGGGACCCAACGCCAACACCTACTCGCGAAGTTTCCTGGTCGAGTACGGACTACCGGCCCGGATTACCGACATTCAAGGGAAAGGCGATTCGCGCTTGACGTTCGAGCTGACGCCGCTGCAAACGGTTTCCATCGACAGCAGTGACTGCTCCTACAACCATCGCAACCCCGGCGCCTTCGAGAAAAGCCCCTCGGCCCATCTGGACCTCCATTACCTGCCTAACTCTCTGGGTGATTTCTACTGGGGCACGGTGCGCGGGATCATGGAGGAACACTACCGTCGCATCCAGTCGCTCTACAACTTCACCCTGCCCGGCAAGTACGATCTGTATCTGTGTCCCTGCTACCTGCCGTCGGTGATCTGGGACAAGCGCTTCGGCATGGCGGTGGATCCCACTCGAACCACGGCCCACGCCATCTTCAACCACTCGCTCAACGCCGCCGATCCGTTCGTGCTGGCACACACCGCGGTGCTGCGCAACTACGGCTACGCGCCCCCTTTTCTCTCGGAGGGCCTGGCCAACTACCTGTCGTTCGCACTGTTCGACATGAAAGAGATCATGGCCGAGGGCCGGGACGTCCCGCTCGAGCAACTGTTGGACACCTATAAATACTACACCGCCGATCCGTACGTGTCCGACCGCACCGCCGCTACCTTCGTGATGTTTCTGGTCAACGAGTTCGGTTGGACCGTTTTCAGGCAGTTGTATGAAGCGGCGCACGACCTGAATCTGCGCGAACAACTCGAACAGCAGTACGGCCGTTCGATGGGCGAACTGGCGCAAGACTGGCGGACCTATGTCGACACCAGCGCTGTCGACCCGGATGGTCTGGTCTATTACGCTGAGTTGGCCGAGGCGATGTTCAACTACCGGTTGATGCTGCGTTACAGCCAGACCGCGGCCGAGATGTCGAAGACGCACCAGGATTCGGTCGGGCACTGGTCGCTTCTCAAGCGCGCTTATTTCGACAACGGCAATTACTACGGCGCCACCGACGCCCAGCAGACCCTGGTGCAACTGGAAAGCAGCTCCGCCCTGAACTGGATGACCCTGGGCAGCTACCGGATGATGAACGGCTTCTTCGACGAAGCCTACCAGGATCTGGCGACCGCCTTTGACCTGGACAGCAGCGACCATAACGTCCGCTTCAATCTGGCTATGAGCTTTCTCCACCGAGGCGATGAGAAGACGGCAGCGGAACAACTGACCTGGGTTATTGAGCACCCTAATAAAGGCGGCCCTCACTCCGGCGCCATGATTATGCTGGCCGAAATTCTGCGCCGGTCCGACAACGAGAAAGAGCGGGAACTGGCCCGGCAGTACTACGCGCAAGCCATACAGGGTCTTGAAATGGCTATTCAGTCCAGTTCGCCGGCGCCGTCCCTCCATCTCTGGCTGGGCATAAGTTGTCTGGGGCTGGGTGGGGTTGATCGGGCGCGGACCTATCTCGACGGCGCTTTGTTTCTGGAGACGCGGCCGTTCTACCTCGGCATGACGCACCTCTGGCTGGGGAAGCTGGCCGACATGGCCGGTGAGCGCCGGACGGCGATCGAACATTACGAAGAGGTTCTGGCGTTGGCGTCGGCCGCCTATCACCAGCGCGAAGCCGAGACCTATCTTGAGACTCCGTACACTCAATAGCGGCGCACCATGTTCAATTTTCTAAACTCGACCGTTCTTATCGCCGCCGTTGCGGCTTTGATCCCGCTGATTATCCATCTGTTTTCCAAGCGGCGGGTCAAGGTGATCGAGTTCTCCTCGCTCAAGCACCTGAAGGCGATGCAGCGACGTCAGGTGCGTCGACTCAAGATCCGTCAGCTTCTGCTTTTGATCGTCCGCATGCTGATCATCCTGGCGGTGGTGCTGGCTTTCGCGCGGCCGACCCTCCGCGAGGGCGGCCTCGGTTCGCACGCCGCGGTGTCGGCGGCGGTGCTGTTTGACAATTCCGCTTCGATGAATCGCGACGTGGCCGACGGCGACCTTTTCGAGTTGGCCCGCAAGCGCACCGAACAGTTGCTGGCCACCTTCGGTGAGGCCGACCAGGTAGCGCTGCTGCCTTTGGACGGTACCGCCGGCGGCGGCGAGGCGGTTGACTTCACCTCGGCGGCGACAGCCGGTGACCTTCTGACCAGGCTCCGCCCCGGCTCGTCCACGGCGGAACTACAGGGCGGTTTGGACAAAGCGCTCGAACTGCTCGAACGCTCCGACAACCTCAACCGGGAAATCTATCTGGTCACCGACCGCCAGAGTCGCAACCTGCCCGAGCGCGCCGTACTGGCCGAGAGCGACGCCCGTATCTGCCTGGTCCAACTGCCGCTGGAGCAAAGCGGCAACTGCGGCGTCACCGCCGTCGATCTCGGCGGACAGTTATTGATGCCGGGGCATGATTTCGACGTGACGGCCACGGTCATGAACTACGGCGACGCCGATCGTGATGATCTGATTGCGTCGCTTTACCTGGACGGCAACCGGGTGGTGCAGGCCGACGTGCAAGTGGCGGCCGGACAGGAAGCAGCCGTGCGTTTCACCCGCTCCGTGTCGCACACCGGGTTTCATTCCGGATGGATAGAGCTGTCCGATGATCGCTTCGCCGCCGACAACCGTTTCTATTTCAGTCTGTACATCCCCGATCGCTTCAACGTTCTCATAATCCGCGGCGACAACTCCGCGCGGTTCGTATCGTTGGCCTTGACGCCGGCGCCGAGCGTCAACCAGTACTGGTCGGTGAAGGAAGCCGATCCGGAGCAACTCTCGGGTGTGAACTTCCGGGAGTATGACGTCGTGATCCTGGCCGGCGTCACAACGCTTGGCGATACTTACGTGGAGCGTCTCTGGTCGTTCATCGATCGCGGCAAGTCGCTGTTCGTCATCTACGGCGGTCAGACCGATTACCAGCAGTTCAATCGTCAGTGGTCGGCCACCACCGGCGTGGTTATTGACGAGCCGATCAAAACCTCGTTCAGCAAGGCCGGGTACTACACGTTCGGTTCGGTCGATCTGGAACATCCAATCTTCTCCGTCTTCGATTTCAAAGACGGCCAACCGCCGCAGGTGAGGTTCTACACACTGCCGCGGCTGCATCTGGAGGGGGATAGCCGCGTGCTGTCGCGTTTCTCCGGCGACCGACCGGCCCTGGTCGAACGTCGCTACGGGCGAGGCCGGGTGCTTACGTTCACCGGCCCGATGGGTCCGTCGTACTCCGATCTCACCGGCCACGCCTTCTTCGTGCCGTTCATTTCGCGGGTCGCGGAGTATCTGGCTTCGGATCTCAGCCGGGTCGATCTCGAACATTACGTCGGCGACAACATCGTCCGCACCGTGAACCTCCGCGGCTCGCTGCGCGCACCCCTTCTCTTGCAGACGCCGGACAGCAACGTCTACCGGGTGCCGCCGGAGGAGGACGGCGACCGGCTGCTGTATCGTCCGGCGGCCGCCGTCCGGCCGGGCATTTATCGAACCACCTATTTGGGACAGGAGGTCGATCGTTTTGCGCTTAATCTCCATCCGCGCGAAGCCGATCTGACGGCGGTGGATGCCGACCAGATGGCGGCGGCGCTCGGCGCTAGAGTGTTTCATTCATTCGCCGTCGGCGATGATCTGATGGCGGCCCTCTCTGAGTTGCGTTTCGGCAAAGAGCTATGGTCGCTGTTCTTGTGGATCGCCGCCGCACTGCTTTTGTTCGAGATGCTGCTGGCCCGCGGCGGCGACGCCGAGGAGTCGCCATGACGCTGGTGGCGGCCGAGAGAATCTCTCGGAAGTTCAACGATCAGGTTATTCTCGACGATGTTTCTTTCTCCATCAAATCCGGCGACCGCATCGGCCTGGTGGGCAAAAACGGCTGCGGCAAGACGACGTTGTTTGAGATCATCGCCGGGCGAATGGAACTCGACCGCGGCGCGGCTCATCGCTCCCGGCAGTGTCGCATCGACTACATCGAACAGGAACTCGGCGACTACGCCGAGATGACGTTGTTTGCCTACGTGGCTTCGGCGCGCGACGAACTGATGGCCATGCGTGACGAAATTGCGGCGCTGGAATGCCGCTTGCAGCATCAACCGGACGACCGCGAAGGGCTGAATCAGTTGGGTGACTTGCAGCATAGGTTCGAACAGGAGGGCGGGTTCAGCTTCGAGAACGATGTTAAGACCATCCTGCACGGCCTGGGCTTCGAGCCGGAACGGACGCACGATCTGACCAAATACTTCTCCGGCGGCGAGCGCAACCGCGCCGGGCTGGCGCGCGCGTTGGCCGGTAAAGGGAACCTGCTGCTGTTGGATGAGCCGACCAACCATCTCGACATCGAATCGACCCGCTGGCTCGAGGAGTATCTGCAAGTCACCGACCGCAGTTATGTCGTCGTATCGCACGACCGCTCCTTTCTGGCCGCCTGCGTCCGCGACGTCTGGGAATTACGTCACGGCAAGATCGACTTCTACACGGGCGGCCTCGAGGCCTACCTGGCCGAACGCACCGCCCGCCGCGAGCAGCACCGGCATCGCTACCGTCACCAGCAAGCCGAGATCAAGCGGCTCGAAGAGTTCGTGCGGCGCCACATGGCCGGACAGAAAACCAGGCAGGCCCAGTCCAAACTTAAGTATCTGCACCGCATCAAGCGGCTGGCGCCGCCGCGCTCCGACGGCAAGTCGGCCAAAATCGACGTGACCTCATCCGGCCGCTCGTGGGCGCATATTCTGGCCGTCGGCGACCTGACGCTGGCCTACGGTAACGACGTGGTGCTTCGCGACCTTTCCTTCGATGTTTACCGCGGCGACAAAGTCGGCATTATCGGCTGCAACGGTTCCGGCAAGTCCACTCTCCTGAAAGCGCTGGTGGGACAGTTGGCGCCGGTTAAGGGGGAGATCCATCTGGGTGATCAGATCGACGTGGCCTATTTCGACCAGGAACTGTCCGACCTCAACCCCGAACTGACCGTGCTGGACTCCGTTTGGGAGATGGAGCCGCAGGCAGTGGTGGGGAAGATACGTTCTTACCTCGCCCGCTTTGGGTTTTCCGATGAGGATCCGTTCAAGTTGATCTCCAGTCTCTCCGGCGGCGAGAAGACCAAGTTGTCGCTGGCCCGATTGCTGTATCATCCGGTCAACTTCATCATCTTCGACGAACCGACCAACCATCTGGACATGGATTCGCGCGAACGCCTCGAGGAAGCGTTGATTGCATACGACGGCAGTTGTCTGATCGTCAGCCACGACCGTTATTTTCTCAATCGCGTGGTGGGGCGGGTACTGCATCTCAAGGACGGCACGGCTGCCATGTACGACGGCAACTACGCATACTTCCGAGAGAAAACCGAGAGTGTTGAAGAACTCCCCAAGGCGCGGCCGGTTAAAAGCAACGAAGCCTACCTGGCGTTCAAGGAAAAATCGCGACAGCGCGGCCGCCATAAGAAGCTGTTGGCGGCCACGCGGCAGAAGATATCCGACCACGAGAGCGAGCTGGAAGGTTTGCAAGGCGCCATCGAGTGTGAAATCTCGCCGGAGGATTGGGAACGTCTCAACGCCGCAACGGTTCGCAAAACGGAACTTGAGGAAGATCTGTTGAAGTTGTACGCTAAGCTTGAGAAACTCGAAAAGGTCGAGCTTGACTAAGCTGCTGTCAATCTCCGCCTCGCCGGTCGAGGGATCATCGACTGATTTCCTGCTCAAACGCATTGCTGCGGCCGTAGTCAAAGGCTTGGGGGGGGACGAGTACGCGCAGAACATGCTGGTGCGGCTGAACGACATGAAGTTCATCCCCTGCCAGGCGTGCGGGGAATCGCCGGCGCCGAAGTACTGCCTATTCGACGACGACCTGACGCCTCTGTACGAGCAGCTTGTGTCGTGTAACTGTTTATTATTCGGCTCGCCGGTATACTTCGATTCGGTGAGCGCTCAGGCCAAGATGTTCATTGACCGCTGCAACTGTTTTCGTCCGCCCGATTACGACAACGTCGATCCCGAACACAACTTCATCCGGCGACTGGAGAGCTCCATCCCGGGCGCTATGGTGCTGGTGGGGGGTGAGCGGGGGTGGATTGAAGGGGCGCGGCGGGTGGTGGTCGGCTTTTTCAAGTGGGTCGAAGTGGTCAACGAAGGCGTGCTGATATATCGATCGAGGGATTTCACCAAAACCGGCACGGCCGCCGATGATCCGGCGATTCTGACCGAGGCTGACCGGTTGGGTGCACAGCTGGCCGAGAAGATTCTTGCGAAAAGAGGCTGACGCAATAGGCCGTCACGTCATGTTTGGCGACATATAATGACCTTCAACGATCCCGAACTTTTGAGGTACTATGCCAGTCGGGCGCCGGAGTATGAGCAAATTTACTACCGCGACGCTCCACAGCGGCGTGAAGAACTGGACGAGGAAGCGAAGCAGTTGGCTCGGCTGGTTCGCGGCCGCTCGGTGTTGGACCTGGCCTGCGGAACCGGCTACTGGCTTGAGCGCATGGCCGAAACAGCTCGGTGCATCACGGCTGTTGATATTTCCTTTGAAATGATTGAGCAGGCCCGGCAAAAGCCGTTGGCTTGTCCGGTCGACTTTATCCGGGCCGACATGTGCCATCTGCCGCTGGCGCCGAACGTCTTTGATTGTGTCACTCTCGGCTTCTGGTTGTCTCATAACCCCCGGCAGCATTATAGGGAGTTGTTCGAGTTGATGACCTCATATCTGACGGAAGGCGGCTCGGTCTGGATGATCGACAACAACCCACCGGCCGAGGGGCTGACTCACAACTCGATCGGCGCCGATCGGCGCGGCAACAACCTGATCAAACGCAAGCTTCAGTCCGGTGAAGAGTTCGTTATTATCAAAAACTACTTCGACCGACCGCAGCTTGAGTGTCTGCTGTCGGCTGACTTTCATATTATGCGCCTGACCTACGGCCTCTGCTACTGGTCGGTTGAGTTGAGGCGCCGCTAGGGCGGACGGGTGACCCGGACGTTCGGGCTTGTCGGATATGTGTTCCGTCGGGTCTTGACGTCGATACAGCCGACTTTGTGACCCGACGGTTTCCGTAGACGGCTGCTCTGTCGTCCGGCCCCCCTCCAGCTATGCCACGGTCCTCAGCCACCTCTCCACCCGCGCCTTGATCTCATCCCGCACGCGGCGGAAACCGGCCATGATCTCTTCGTCGCTGCCGCGGAATTCGGCCGGGTCGTCAAACGGCCAGTGCAGCCTCACGCCGCCGCCGGGGAAAAAGGGACAGTTGGCGGCGGCGTTGGCGCAAACCGTGATGACATAGTCAAACTCTTGGTACAGGAATCCATCAAGCGCCTTGCTGGTATGACCAGAAATATCGATCCCCGCCTCGGCCATGACCACCACCGCGCGCGGATTCAACTCGGTCGGCGCCAGTCCGGCCGAATGCACTTCCACCTGGTCGTTTCCCAGCGACCGCAAAAACCCCTCCGCCATTTGTGAACGGCAGGAGTTGCCGGTGCATAAAACGAGAATTCTCACGGGGTAGTCGGTCATTGTTCTCTCATCTGGAGCCCGGTGTAGTCCGGGGATATCGTTAATGAGTCCTGGACATAACAACGCCGATCGGGCGCCGGAGTTCATTTTTCTCAACAAGCAGACAAAATTAGTCTCGATTTTAGGGAACTTTCGGGCCTAATCATTTGTCTAACTAAATGATTTACATTCGCCCGTACACCGGGCCAAAATGGTCAACAAACAGTTTGACTTAGGACGGAATCATACTAACTTGTATTCAAAATAACAAACCTTTCCGATTTCACAGAAGGAGCATCATCGTGAAGAAAACCCTGGTATTCGGCTTGAGCGCCCTTTTGATGGTGGCGTTCGTTTCCTCCTCGGCGCTGGCCGGTTCCGCCTGCGGCGCCAACAAGATCATCAAAGCTGAGACGACCCAAGCCACCACCGCGACCGCCCAGATGGCGGCTATGTCCCCCGAAGAGTGCGCCAAGCTCTGCGGCATGACCCCCGAAGAGTGCGCCAAAGCGTGCGCCGGCAAAGAGAACTGCGGCTTTACCCAGATGTCGGTCAAGGGGATGACCTGCGGCGGCTGCGAATCGACCATCAAGAGCGCCCTGTCCGCCATCGACGGCGTGCATCATGTCATCAAGGTTGACCACAAGGAAGGGATCGCTCTGGTCTGTTGCGACCTGACCAAGGTCGACGGCCAGGCTCTTACCACCGCCGTGATCAACAAGGGTTACCAGGCTGAGATTATCCCGGCCGTGGCCAAGACCTCCGACACCAACGCCAAGGTCGATGCTGCCACCGGCAAGGCTTGCACGCCGGGTTGCGCCAAGACCTGCGCCGCCCACGCCAAGATCGGCGGCTGCACCGGCGCCAAGGGTGACAATGATACTAAGACCCCTCCGAAATCCGACGAGGGTTAAGTTCTCTTAACTCCTATTGACCAACCCAGGGCGGGACAGAGGTCCCGCTCTTTTTTTGTGGTCAACAACCAGCTAGCCGGGGTAGAAAACGAAGTGGCCGCAGCCCTTGCCATCCGGCCTCAACTGTTGCTTATTTGGCTGACGACCGATGTGAGAGATAGACGTTGGACGAACGATGAAAGACGGCACGACATCATCCCGCATCACGCACGCTTTACCGGTGGCAGCTCTGTTAACCGCCCTTCTCTGCGGCGGGTCGGTGCAGGCCGCCAAGTACGCCGGCGATCCGTTTGCGCTCGGTGTCGGCGCGCGCGCGCTGGCTATGGGGGGCGCGGTGGCGGCCGGGCCGTTCGACGGAACCGCCGCCTACTGGAACCCGGCCGGGATGAATCTGCTCTCCGACCGCCATTTGGTCGGCATGCACGCCGAGACTTTCGGCTCGCTGCTCAACCACGATTTCGTCGCTTACACCGACGGCCGCCGGCGCGACGGCTCGACCGTGCAGGCATTCGGCTTCTACCTCTACTACCTCGGCGGCGGCGGGATCAAGATTACGCAACTCAACGAATTCGAGCGCCCCTATGTCGTGCGCGAGGAATCACACCACGACGTTCTACTGACGGCGGCCATGGCCGGCAAACTGAGCGACCAACTGCACTACGGACTGAGCGGCAAGATCATCTATCGTGACATCGGCGCCGAGACCGGCTACGGGCTCACGCTCGACGCCGGGATGCTGTACCAGTTCCAGCCGTTTTTGCGGTTGGGACTGATGGTGACCGACGTCACCTCCGGCTTCATTCGCTACAGCGGCCGGACGTTTGGGACCGGCGCCAACGTCGAGTCGATATACCCGACCGTCAAACCGGGATTCCTCTTGGAGCATTCACATCGCGACTTCACCGGTCGTTTTGCCGGCGCCACGGAGATCAAGTTCGAGAATCTGAAAGAAGCCGCGCAGTACTGGAGCGGTTCGTTGTCGCTGGACGCGCGTTACGGTTGGGAGTTGGGCTGGCGCGAGATGGTTTTCGGGCGGGCCGGGTTCGACATCGGCCGCTTCACGGCTGGCGGCGGGGTCAATGTGCGGCAGTTCGCCATCGACTTCGCCTATCTGCACCACAGCGACCTCGACGCCACCTTCCGCCTGTCAGCGGAATATCGGTGGTAGGGGGGCAATGTTCTAGATCGGCGCCATGCTAGTCTGAAATTCCCTGTTGTTACAAGGGCACTGTATTATTAACTTCAGCAAATATGTGATTGTAGTAGAGGTCCTCTAACACCATTGTTAGGTAAGACCCATCGACACTGGGGTGCCGTTATGCGAGAGATTACAGTAAAGGTTAATCCTGATCACTTGGCGAGGATTAGCAAGGTCAAGAAACCGCTGGTCGCTGTAGCAGAGTTGATCTGGAATGCTCTCGATGCCGATGCAACACAGGTGTCTGTTACACTCAAACGAAACACACTCGGTGGTTTTGAATATATTCGCGTGAAAGACAATGGCCACGGAATCCCGTATGACGACGCCATTCCGGCCTTTGAAAACCTCGGGGGCTCGTGGAAGAAAGGCACCAATAGATCACGGACTAAGGATCGCCTATTACACGGCAAGGCTGGTAAAGGCCGTTTCCGTGCGTTTGCTCTGGGCGACTTGGTGGAGTGGCATACCAGGTATACGGCGGACGGGAAGTCCTACAAGCTGGTCATTCGTGGTTCTGGTTCTAATCTTGGCAGGTTTGAGGTAGAAGAACCCACTGAGGTAAAGGGCAGTGGCACCGGGACAGACGTACTCATCGACGAAATCGGCCGAAACCTCCCGTCACTGTTGGGCGACGAGGCGTTGCAGATGCTTACGGAGTACTTTGCTCTATATCTAAGTGCCTATAAGGATATACACATCGACTACGATGGTACTGCAATTGAACCACATGCGGTTATGCGCGAGTCGTCTGATTATAACCTTGAACCTATAACTCTGAAAGATGGCCCCACAGTTCGAGGAGTGCTAACGATAATCGAGTGGAACGCCAAAGTAGATCGCTCGTTTTACCTGTGCGACGAGAATGGTTTTGCCCTGCAGACAACGTCGCCAGGTATTCACGCTCCAGGCTACTACTTCAGCGCGTATTTGAAGTCTGAGTATATGCGAGAGTTGGACGATGATAATCTTCTTGAACTAGATGAGATGCACGAAGGCTTGAGGCAGGTAATTGAACAGGCGAAGAGTGTTATGCGCGATCACTTTCGGGTACGCTCAGCCCAGGCGGCAGCGGAGCAAGTGCAAGGATGGAAGCGTGACAAAATCTACCCATATGAGGGTAAACCCACCGATCTGCTTGACCGTACCGAGCGACAAATCTTTGATGTATGCGCACTGAATCTCGCATCGTACCTTCCGGACTTCGAAGGGTCGCACCTCAAGCAAAAGCGAATGGCCTTTCAGCTACTGCGTCATGCAATAGAGGTGAGCCCGGCTGCCCTGCAGAAGATTTTCTTTGATGTTCTGGAATTGCCGGCCGACAAACGGGACGAGTTGGCGCAACTACTAGAGAGAACTACACTTGCTGCCATTATTAATGCTGCCAGGACCGTAGCGGATAGATTGGATTTTCTGAAGGGCCTCGAAATACTCGTGTTTGATCCGCAGTCCAAGGAGCAACTGCTGGAGAGATCACAGCTTCACAGAATGATTGCTGATCAAACGTGGTTTTTCGGAGAACAGTTTCATCTATCTGTTGACGATCAATCACTTACGGAAGTCCTAAGGCGGCATTTGGGCCTCCTCGGGAGGGAGGAGTTGGTTACTCATCCGGTGTTGGACGACAAAGGTAAGGCTGGAATCGTTGATCTAATGCTCTCCAGACGTATACCTCAGCCCCACGCCGAGCAGAGAGAGCACTTGGTCATTGAATTGAAACGTCCTTCACAGACCATTGACACCCCGGTTGAAACACAGATTACCAACTATGCATTCGCAGTTGCTGAGGATGATCGCTTTCGCGACACGGACACGACTTGGGTCTTCTGGGCGATATCGAACAAAGCTTCCACTGCCGTTGAAAGGAAGGCTAACCAGGCAGGTCGTCCTCCAGGTCTCTTATACGACGATCCCAAGGGGCGTATTTTCATTTGGGTAAGGACCTGGGGCCAGTTGATTGAGAGTTGTAGGGGGCGTCTAGAATTCTTCAGAAGTCAGTTGGACTACAACGCTGATAACGACAGCGCAATCGGCTTTCTGCGAGAAACGTACAGGAAGTACTTACCAGATTCCTTGGCAGATTGATCAGCGATAAGCTGTAGCCTCCCCCCCTACTCGCAACACTCCTCCCACTTCCGAGTAATCAGCAGCAGCGCCCCGTTGTAACCGCAGGCGCAGAGACTGTCGGCGTCGAGGTAGGCGACTTTCAAGAGATCGTTGGTGGTCCCGCTGCCGCGTTCCTCCCAGGTCACGCCGCCGTCGGTAGTCGTGTACACGACCCTCTAATCACCCACCACCACGCCGGTGTTGACATCCCAGAAATCAACGCCGCGCAAAACTCGATCGCTACCAATAGCCTACTTGTTCCAGGTCAGACCGCCATCGGCCGTGTGAACGATCGTCGCCCCCACCCCCACCGCCCAGCCCTGCGATGCATCGACAATGACCACATCCAAAAGCGGCTGAGGCGAAGGGTTGTTCTGCGGTATCCGGTGGTCTCCGCCATCGTCGAAAGCATCACCATTCTCGATGGCGCCGGTTCGTACCCGGTCAGGATCGTCGTTCCTGCATGAACGCGACCTGTTCGATTTAAGTTGCGGTGGACAAAACACTTAGGCGTTGAGTCGATTCGAGCGGAGTCGGGGGCTTGGACAGTATGGAATGAACCCCTTTCCTTGGACCGTTTAGGTTAGGACAGTTTGGCGGTTCATGGTTTCGTTCTTCAGCAGAGCCTCGAATTCGTCCGGCGGTCGATAGCCC
>Ga0214473_10000708_pt1 | contig 46115 bp, 39 predicted proteins | sample RVTome_7_FD_203509 | JGI IMG/M metagenome (GOLD analysis project Ga0214473, IMG submission 203509) | Soil microbial communities from uranium-contaminated site in the Upper Colorado River Basin, Wyoming, United States - RVT98D197 | ecosystem: Environmental > Terrestrial > Soil > Contaminated >...
TGTAATCAATCAGACTTCGGACAATCGAAAATTTTTACAGATACATGACAGTTTCATCGTTACCGAATCCGAGGAAGGCTTTGCGATTATCGACCAGCACGCCTTGCACGAACGCATAATATATGAAAATTTGTGCAAACGGATTAAAAATGGAAATCTGGAATCGCAGAGGCTGCTGCTACCGGCCAGTTTCGAGCTGACCGACTCGCAGGCGGAACTGCTACAAAAGAGCGTCGAACTGCTTGAAAAACTTGGAATTGAGATTGTGCCGTTTGGGCCTAAGACAATGGCTATACAGGCATTTCCGATGATTTTGTCTAAGGCCGACCCTGTCGATTTTATCCGCGATTTGATGGATTTGCTCGCCGATAAAAATTTGTCCGTCGAAACGGACAGGCTGCTTGAAGAAATTATAGATATGGCGGCCTGCAAAGCGGCGATAAAGGCGGGGCAGAAACTTACCGACAATGAAATCGAGCAATTGCTGGCAGACAGACACCTCGTGGAATGCGCAAGCCGATGTCCCCACGGCAGACCCACGACGATAAAGTTTTCAATCGCCGAACTGGAAAAACAATTCAAACGGACTTAATTATGAAAAAACAATGGATGCTGCTGATAATCGCGTTTGCCTGCCTGATACTCTTCACGCTCATTGCGCGGCAACGAAACAACGGCAGCATCCAAACATGCCCGTTAAATCTTGCTCGCCTGCCGGAAAAACCTGTAAGGATTGCCTCGCTGGCGCCGAATATTACCGAAATTCTTTTTGCGCTCGGCCTCGATGAAAAAATCGCCGCTGTTTCCAGCGACAGTGACTATCCACCGCAGGCGGATGCGAAAATAAAAACAGGGACATTCTGGCAGCCGAACATCGAGGCGATTATCGCGTCTAAACCGGATTTGGTAATTACGGAGCATATCGAAAGGCAAAAATCCATCGCGGAGACTTTGAATAAACTGGGCTATCCCGTTTTGACTCTGAAAATAGAAAAAATCCCGGAGCTTTTTTCGGCAATTAGAGAAATCGGCAAAGCGAGCGGCTGCTACCAGCGAGCGGAGCAGCTTGTTGAAAGTATGGACCTGCGCTTAAATGAATTGAAATCAAAATTTGGTTCGGGCAATAAAACTAAGGTTTTATGGGCGGTACAACTTGAGCCTTTAAGAGTCGTAGGCAGAAATACGTTTGTAAATGACCTGATTGAAATCGCCGGCGGTGAGAACGCCATCGGTGATACCATCCAGTATTATCCCCCCATCGGCACCGAGGAACTATTTGCCTGCGGCGCGGAGACAATAATCCATTCTGCAATGGACGGCAGCGATTTAGTACAACAGCAAAAGACTGCGGAAGATTTCTGGGCGAAGTTTACGAATCTACCGGCTGTGAAAAACAAGCGAATCTATGTTATCAAGGCTGATGCCGTACTGAGGCTTGGGCCGAGACTACCGGAAGGTGTGGAGATAATCGCAGGTCTGCTGCATCCGCAAATCGTAACACAAAAACAGGAGGAGGGTAACTGATATGAGGGAAAAAGTGATACTGGCGTGGAGCGGCGGCAAGGACAGCGCATTGGCCCTGTATGAAATTCTGCAAAATGAAAATTATGAGGTTATGGCGCTACTAACAACGGTAACATCGGATTACGACCGCATAAGTATGCATGGTGTGCGGCGTACTCTGCTCGAAATGCAGGCGGAATCATTGGGATTGCCTTTAGAAAAAGTATTAATTACGGCAAAGACTTCCAACGAACAATATGAAGCGGCGATGCGTGAGGTTTTGACGAAATATAAAAACGCTGGTGTTTCTGCTGTTGTCTTTGGGGACATATTTTTGGAGGATTTAAAAAAATACCGCGAAGGCAACCTGGCAAAAATAGGAATGAAGGGATTATTTCCACTTTGGAAAAAAGACACCACGAAACTTGCACATACCTTTATAGATTTGGGATTCAAAACAATTATTGCCTGTGTTGACACGAACTTTCTTGATAAAATATTCGTCGGCAGAACTTTTAATAAGGAGTTTTTAGCTGAACTTCCCGCGAATATCGACCCTTGCGGGGAGAACGGAGAATTTCATTCGTTTGTATATGACGGACCGATTTTTAAAAAGAGGATAGCGCATGATATCGGAGAGGTTGTACTGAGGGAAAACCGCTTTTATTACTGCGACCTGATACCTTACGACTAAAATGCTTACACCAAAAAATCTTACTATCAAAATTATTATAAGTTTGCTGGCTTTGGCGGCGGTGATGGGCTTTTGCGCTTTGACGGGAAGTCAGAAAATCGACCTGCAAAAAGTCCTGGCCGGTCCCGGCGCAACAGCGGGTGAAAATACCGATTTTGAAATTTTCATTGGGGTAAGAGTACCGCGCGTTATTCTGGCCGCTCTGGTGGGCGCGACATTGGCTTGTTCAGGCTGTGTGCTTCAGGCGCTTTTGCGAAATCCACTGGCAGACCCCTATATCCTCGGCATCTCCAGCGGCGCAGGTCTGGGGGTAATGGCGGCGGTGCTATCCGGCATAACATGGACGCTATGGGGTTGTTCATCAATAACTGTATTCGCCTTTACCGGCGCAATATTAACTATCTGGCTGGTATGGCTCGTCGCATATCTGGCCGGCAAATCGCAGACAACAGTCCTGCTGCTGGCAGGTGTCATCGTCAACGCCTTTTTCTCCGCGGTCATTATGTTCCTGACATCCATCGCCAAAAGCGAGCAGGTATATTCGACAATATTCTGGCTGATGGGCAACATCACGGAAAAAGATACCAGCGTTTTGTGGGCAAGCGGGATTTTTTGTCTCGCAGGCTCAACGGGTCTTTTCATCATTTCCAACAGGCTGAACATTCTTACCTTCGGTGAAGAGCAAGCCAAAACTCTCGGCATCGACACGGCGAAGACCAGATTTATAGCATTTGGTCTTGCCGCCGTCGTTACCGCGGTTGCTGTCAGTTTGAGCGGTCTTATAGGTTTTGTAGGCTTGATTATCCCGCACGCGGTTCGTCTGCTTTTCGGGCCTGACCACCGTCAGTTGCTTCCCTTAAGCGCAATAATCGGAGGAGCCTTTTTGGTTGTCGCCGATACAATCGCACGAATAGTGGTAGCCCCTGCGCAACTTCCAGTAGGAGTAATTACCGCTATCGCGGGCGGACCATTGTTCCTTATTTTACTGGCTAATAAAAGCAGGAAGGTCAACTGGCTGAAATGAGCAATATTATCGAAGTGAAAAATTTGAGCTTTGCCTACAGCCGACAGGTTGTCCTGAAAGACTTGAGCTTTGCGATTAATCAGGGTATCTTTCTTGCTATAGCCGGCCCTAACGGCGCAGGCAAAACCACCCTGTTAAACCTGCTATGTGGACTGTTGAAACCCAATACAGGGACCATAAAAATCGACGCAGAAGATATCGCGTCGTATTCGACCCGAAAATTGGCCAGAAAAATTGCCGTCGTCCGTCAGGAATTCGTGCCTGTCTTCGATTTTACCGTCGAAGAAACCGTGTCAATGGCCAGAACACCGTATCTGGGAACTTTCGGCTTCGAAAGTCAAGCGGACAAAATACTGGTCAGGGAAGCACTACAATTGACGGACACCGAACGTTTTTCCGACCGTCCCATCGGACATCTGAGCGGCGGTGAACGCCAGCGGGTCTTTATCGCCCGCGCTCTGGCGCAGGATACGCCGATACTGCTGCTCGACGAACCGACGAGTTTTCTCGACATAAAACATCAGGTGGATATTTACGACCTGCTCAAATCAGCGCAGCTCGAAAAAAGTAAAACTATCATAGCTGTAACACACGACCTGAATCTGGCGAACCAGTACTGCGATGACGCCCTTTTGTTAGGTTCTGATTGCTCATATGTTATCGGAAAAACAACCGAAGTACTTTCAGCAAACCGGATTGAAAAGGTATTTACCGTTAAAACATTTGCCGGGCTGGTCGGGCGGGAAAAATTCTTTATTCCGTTAGGCAGATTCGCAAAAGACCGCAACGCGATAAAACAAAATGGCGGGTAGCTGATTACAAACTCGGTATGAAACACAAATGTCCGATATGCAAGAAGGTAATTAAGGCTTCCACTGAAAAGAAGGGCGAAAAACCAAAATTTTACCCATTTTGCAGCGAGCGCTGCAAATTGATAGATTTGGGGGCATGGCTGGACGCGAAATACAAGATAATTTCCACAACCCCAAAACAGGCAGACAACAACGAATCCTCGCAATAATAAGAAATTTAATATTTGAATAATAACTCGTGTATCCTTTATAATGTTGTCCTTATAAAAAGGATGGCGATATTCTGAAAGGATTTAAAATGAACGGCCAGGGAAAACCTTTCGAAATTCTTGATAATTTCCTATTCCCGAAAATATTTCAAGCTTTTCGAATGGCCATTCGGCCCACGAAATTGCTAATTGCGTTTTTCGCCCTTGCCATAATCTGTCTGGCAGGCTGGCTTATGGATTTCAGTAAAAACGTCGTAGTTACACCCGTTGCCCAGGGGCATATCTCAGAGTTGGAGGTTTACCTAAGTCAGCCGGAACGTGTGCCCCTGCATATCACAGGCTATAAAACAACCGGCGACAGCGTGGGCGTGTTTTCAACACTGTGGAATTTTGCCGCTTCTAAATTCCAGAGCGGCGTAGATGCTCTTCTAACCTTCAATCTGCCCGCAGTTGCAACAGATGCATCCGACTTCGTTAAAGCTGCAAGCTGGGCATTCAGATATCACTTTATTTACTCGATAATATTCGCAGCCGTAATATTCATTGTTATTTCCATTGCCGGCGGGTGCCTTTGCCGCCTTACCGCCGTACAATTCGCCCACAGCGAAAGAGCCGGACTTGCTGAGGCTCTGCAGTTCGTCAAAAATAACTTTTCGAGCTTTTTCGCAGCGCCGCTCGCTCCGGCGGGCATAATAATATTTACAGGTTTATTAATATCGGTTTTGGGACTGATAACAAATATACCGCGTGTCGGCGAGTTGATAATGGCTGTTACACTCCCGGTGGCACTAATGGCGGGTATGTTTATAACGATTATACTTATAGGTACAGTCGGTGGCTTTAATTTGATGTTTCCCGCTGTCGCATGTGATGGTTCCGACTGTTTCGACGCCATCAGCAAAGCGTTCAGTTATATTTATTCCAAACCATGGCGGATGGGATTTTACACTCTCACAGCAGGAGTATACGGCGCAATCTGTTATACATTCGTTCGTTTTTGCACATTTCTTTTGCTTTCTGCGACGTATTTGTTTCTACAGCTTTCTGTATGGGCTGACAACAGCGCAAAAGAAACGAATAAGCTTCTGGCCATTTGGCCCCCACCGCAGTTTAAGAACCTCCAAGGTTATTCTTCCATCGCTTCAACGAACTCGACTGAATTCATCGCTGCTTTTCTGGTACACCTTTCGCTGCTGATTATCGTAGGCCTGCTGGTTTCTTTTGTTATAAGCTTCTACTTCTCCGCCAACACCATAATTTACATCCTTCTGCGTAACCGGGTCGATAATATTGCCCTCGAAGACATATACACCTATTCCGCAACCGCCAAACCTGGGCCGATTGATGCCGCACAACAACCTCAAACTGACGCGGATAAACCACAGGTCCGATAGCCTCGCTGCTTGACTTCGCCCCGCATTACTGGTACAATGAAACTTTAAATACTCCTGGGAATAAACAGTTAAAGAATATGGCTGATACAAACGTAACTGAACCGTTAAAAGACGATAAAAACCAGTTCGCAGCTCCATCGGCGACGATTCTGAAATTTCGCAGGCCGATTATTATATTTGTTCACATCGCCGCATTTGCCGTCTCCCTGCTGCTTTCATTCCTGCTGGCAAACAACATGCAGTTCCGATACGCATGGCTTGCAGAGCAGTATCCTGCCATGCTGCTGTTCCTGTGCATCATAAAGTTGGCGGTTTTTGGAATATTTAAACAATATCGCGGCGGGTGGCGTTACGTCGGTATTTCAGACCTTACTGGAATATTGAGCGCTTCATTAGTAAGCACACTAATCGCTGTAGCTTTATGGTTTTTCGTCGTGCTTAGAATAGATTCCGTCAGAAGAGAGTTTATGAGCCTGGCAGATGTTGCACAGGCCGTTTTCCTGCTGGATATGGCCGGCACGTTTCTTCTAATGGCTGGATTAAGAATAGCTATAAGGCTTTATTATGAAGAATTTCGAATCGTTGAAAGCGGCCGGTTGAAACCATTTTTAATCATCGGAGCTGGCAACGCCGGTGAAGCACTGCTGCGTGAAATCCAGCGAATGCCCGTCGCGGAATATGACGTCGTTGGATTTATCGATGATAGTCCTGCCAAGCAAAATATTAGTATCCACCAAATACCGGTCCTTGGGACTGTTGACCAATTACCGGAAATCTGTAAAAAACACGACATCGAAGAAATTGCTATCGCCATGCCTTCGGCAACCCACCAGCAGCTACGGCGAGTCGTTCAGGTCTGCGAAGGTACAAAAATCCGTTTTCGCACCGTTCCGTCAATTACCGACATCGCCTCCGGGAAGTTCAAAGTCTCGCAAATCCGCGATGTCGAAATTAACGACTTACTCGGCCGGGAAGTTGTCCAGCTTGATTTGGATCTGATTGAGGCTTTTGCCGAGGACAAAATAATCCTCGTTACAGGCGCCGGCGGCTCCATCGGTTCGGAAATGTGCAGACAATTGTGTCTTTTCGGTCCCAAACTGCTCTTGCTTGTCGAGCAGGTTGAAAATCCCCTGTTTTACATTGAACGCGAACTTCGGGACAAGTTTCCGCAACTCGATATAAAAGCCATCATTTGCAATATTACCGACAAAATTCGCGTCGAAGAAATATTCACCAGGTACAAGCCGCAGGTTGTTATCCACGCTGCGGCCCATAAACACGTACCCCTGATGGAGCTTAATCCCGGTGAAGCGATAAAAAACAATATCATAGGCACGCAAACTGTCGCCGATGCCTCTGACAAATACGGCGCTCTCAATTTTGTGATGATTAGCACGGACAAGGCCGTCAACCCAACTTCCCTTATGGGCTCTTCCAAGCGTATCGCGGAAATGTATATTCAGAATCTCAACATCAAAAGCAAGACACATTTTATCACCGTACGTTTCGGCAACGTGCTCGGCTCAAACGGCTCGGTAGTGCCGATATTTAAAGAGCAAATCGCCAGAGGCGGCCCAGTAACCGTCACCCATGCCGAAATGAAACGATACTTTATGACAATTCCGGAGGCAAGCCAGCTTGTGCTTCAGGCCGCTACCATGGGGCAGGGCGGCGAAATCTTCGTGCTCGATATGGGCGAACCTGTAAAAATTGTGGACCTGGCCAAGGAATTAATCACGCTTAGCGGGTTTAAATGGGGCGAAGATATCGAGATAAAATTCACAGGCCTGCGTCCCGGGGAGAAACTTTTCGAGGAGCTCTCAATCAAAGGTGAAGGTATGGTGCAGACACGACATCCTAAAATCGCAGTCTGGCAAAATATTCCCACCGATGGCAATAAACTACGCAACGGCATACAGGAGCTTATAGCCATTGCGCAAACACAGGACCGCCGAAAAATTGTCCAAAAAGTAAAAGAGCTTGTTCCGGAATACATAGGCGATAATCACATTTCCTCGAATTAAATACGAATAGCTGTTCCCCCTTGAAAACAAAGAAGCCGGCCTTTCGGGCCGGCTCCCTCATATATATGCGTCTGCAGGATTTCTTTAGTTCGTGTCCGAACCCGGTTCTGCCTGCTCTCTCGGATGCGCACCCTGATATACCTCTTTGAGCTTGCGAGTCGTAAGATGAGTGTATATCTGCGTGGTCGACAGCGACTGATGGCCGAGCAACTCCTGCACACTCCGCAGGTCGGCACCGTTATTGAGCATATGCGTCGCGAAGCTGTGGCGCAGAGTATGCGGACTTATCGACGGGTCAAGACCGGCCATTTTCAGGTACTTGTCCATCTTCCTTCTCACACTGCGTGTACTGAGGCGGCGGCCGTGCTTATTGACAAACAAAACCTTCGTCTCGAAGTTGCTGTTGCTTTGCGCACGCTTGTTTCTGAACTCAATATAACGCTGAATCATCTGAAGCGTCGAAGAGCTTATCGGCGCTATCCGCTCCTTTTTGCCTTTACCTCTTATATGTACTACCTCGCCCAGAAAATCTACGTCATCCATATTCAATGAAACAAGTTCGCTTACCCGCATGCCGGTGCTGTAAAGCGTTTCCATCATGGCCCTGTCCCTGACACCGAGCCAGTGGTCGAGAGGCGGGGTCTCAAGCAGCTTTTTCACTTCTTCATATTCGAGGAAGCGAGGCAGTTTCTTTTCCTGCTTGGGCGTCCTGATGGCCATAACTGGGCTGGAGGTAATCTTGTTGCGTTTGACAAGAAATTTATAGAAACTCCGAAGTGTGGCGAGCTTTCTGGCAATCGTCGACTTCGAATATTGCTTCTCATTCAAAAGCGACATGTAAGCCCGCATCACATTGACATCCGCCGACAACAGCAACTGGTCAATCTGAACCCGAGTCGCCATAGCAACCGCTGCGCCACCGCTGTAGCTGCCACCAAATGCCTCAGTTTCATCGCCTTGCGGCCTGCCGGCAAGAAAATCGCCGAACTGGGTCAGGTCTGCACCGTAGCATTTTGCCGTGTGCTCGGAAAATCGCTTCTCGAACTGCAAATAACTTAAGAATTCCTGAATTACCATGCTATTTTCCATAATCTTCCTGCCTAAATTATTTTAATTTCCGTTTCCGTGTCCGGTTTTTTTGATTCATTAATCTGCTCCTGCTTCCAGTGCACCTGTTCGCAAAACTGCGGCCCTTTCTGCAAAAGCGTGTTTGCCTGGCCGAGCAGTGACTGGGTCAGCTTAAAACTAATAACCGCAGCATCAAACCAGTCAAAACTTGTACGCTTGTCTTCCACCTGCTCAATCAAGGTATCGAGGAGTTTATCTTCACAGCCGCTATCGTAGCGGAATATGAACTTTTCCTTGCCCTTATTTAAGACGAGCTGGCGCCTCATTTTCCTCATCCTTCTTCAGTACCTGATTACTTATCGGTCTAAAGGCGGTTTAACTGCTTCTCCCCTGCGAATTTCCTGACTACATGCGATAAAATCAATGTTTTGAAATCCGCCACAACGCTTTTATCGGCCAATAGGTGTTTTGTCTTTACAAATTGAAGCTAAAAGTTGACAAAATATCTGTAATTTTAAATAAACTTTTGATATGTGACGTACAAGCACGCCCCCTATTTTGGCCTGAAGAACATTACTCCGCCTTTTTCTTCAGCAATAACAACACCCTTTTGCTGCAAACCGGCAACATACTTTAAAACTTCATTTCGATGCCAGCCTAAACCGGAACACAAATCCTCCACAGAACACGGCCTGCGTTTCAGTATTGAAAACAGGGTTTCCGACTTATTTTTTTCATCCGAAGATTCGCCGGTTCTATTTTCAGAGTCCTTCCTGTGGGAATGGAACGAAAAATCAGCTATGACTTCGGCTTTTTCGCCCAGTTGAGCGGCTATAGCCTGCAGCTTTTCCGCTTCAACTTTTTTGATACCGGGCTGTGCCGTCGGACGGACCGCGGTATTAAGCTGCACCCTGTCAGGCTGGATTTGCACTATCGCTTTTTTAATCTTGGCGATTTGCTCATCGCCCGTATTTATCCCCTCTACAAAAAAAACCTCAAGCCAAATCTGTCCCTTATACTGCCGCCTGAACTGACACAATCCTGAAATCACTTTTTCAATACTGATATCCTTATGCGGCTGGTTTATCTTTTGAAACGTGGCCTCATCGGCGGCATCGAGCGACGGCAAAACCACATCGGCTTTGGCGCAATCCGCCCTGACAGACGCATCGAAAAGCAGTGTCCCGTTTGTCAAAACAGCTACCGGTATATTGGTAATTTTTTTTATTTCATCGATAATGTTTCCCAGCCTGCTGTTCAATGTCGGTTCGCCTGAGCCACTTATCGTGATGAAATCCGCCTGCAATCCCTTCGCTATCCTGTTTTTCAGTTCTGCTATAACGGGTCCAATGGCGACATACTCTTTTCGTTCGATTGTTATTTCGGTGCTTCTGCCGACCTGGCAATATACGCAATCCAGCGTACAGACCTTGTGAGGCACTATATCAACGCCCAGACTTCGGCCCAGTCTTCGCGAAGGCACCGGCCCAAAGAGATATTTTTCCTTCCGAGCCAATTTTATCTTCTCACAATTTCAAAAATTTCTTTGCAGACCTTGAGCAAATCCGTCAGCCAGTCTATCGGCATAATACACGCGGCATCGGATTTGGCTTTTTCTGGACTAGTATGCACTTCCAGGAAAAGTCCGTTCGCTCCAGCCGCCACAGCCGCTTTAGCCAATACCGGCGACATCTCGCGTCTGCCTGCCGTCGCGTTGCCGAGACCACCCGGCTGTTGTGTGCTGTGCGTAGCATCGAAAATCACCGGACAACCGAACTGCTTCATCGTCTCGATAGAAGTCATATCGTTGACTAAACGATTGTAGCCGAAGAATGTCCCCCGTTCTGTAAGCATAATTTTGTCGTTCCTGCAACTGCGAACCTTCTCAACGGCGTTTTTCATTTCATCAGGCGACATATGCTGGCCTTTCTTTATGTTGACAGGTTTGCCCGTTCGGCCGCACGCGAGGAGCAAATCCGTCTGCCTACACAAAAACGCCGGTACCTGCAGACAATCCACAATCTCAGCGGCCGCGACCGCTTGCGAAGATTCATGCACATCCGTCATTACAGGCATATCGGTTTGGCGCCTGACATCCGCAAGAATTTTCAAACCCCTTTCAAGACCAGGCCCGCGAAAACTCGATACGCTGCTGCGATTGGCTTTGTCGAAACTTGCCTTGAAAATCATCCCCACCCCGGTCTTTTCAGCGATGCCGGAGAGCTTTTCCGCAATACGCAGGCAATTGTCCCTGCCTTCAATTACGCAAGGCCCCACCATCACGAACAAAGGAACATTCAAACCGACCTTTACCGGTTTTGCAACAGCCTTTAAACCTGTTTTTGAGTCCCCGTCTCCAATTTTGAAATTCATTTTCGCTTCTCCCAAAAACCTTGTCGCGTCCCAAAGTTTTTACGTGCAATTGTTCTTGAAAAATATACTTTTTCTCAAGGCCCTGCGCAATCTTGCTCTTATTCCGGCAGGTCTGGCGCCTTCAAGCACCATTACATTTACCGCCTTTGGTATCATCTTGATATTAACCGGCAGAGCCGGCCCGGGGTCGCCGTCTATCTCCGTTTCGATATCGCCGCAAGTCGAGCTTACGGCAATTTCCCTGCCCTGCCGATATATCACATCCGAGCCGTAAGTATGCTGTTTGAAAATCGTCGCTATGGAATGTTTTATCAGGTGCAGTCTCGATGCGCATTTGTAAACACAAATATCGAGCAGCCCGTCGCTGAAATTGGCCGAATATAATATCTGCAATCCGAGGGCGTATCGCGAAATGTTGCCCACAAATACAAGGCCGCGACCATTGAATATTTCCTGACCGTCGACCTCAACTTTCATCGGGTAGAACTTGTAGTCCCAGAACGTATTCCATAAGGGCCAGAAATAAGTCATATGATTTATATGTCCCTGGCGTATTTCATCAACACGTTTGACAACCAGCCCATCAAAACCGAAACCAGCTATGGAGGTAAAACATTTGCCGTTGGCGCTTCCCAAATCCAAAGGCCGAACATTGGCAAGCTCAAAGGTTTTTATTATTGTCTCGAACCTGCCGTCAAAACCAAGTTCATCCGCCAGCAGATTTTCCGTGCCGCAGGGCACAATAAACAGGGGCTTGTCGCTCCCTTCCAATCCATGCGCAACTTCGCGCACCGTCCCGTCCCCGCCGACGGCAGCAACCATCCTGCAGTCATAATCGACAGCCGCTTCGCCCGCCAGCTCGCACGCATGTTCAAGACTCGTTGTTTCCTTTACACGAACCTCGAACTTCCGGCCAGTCAAATAATCACGGAATCGCTGCTCGCATTTCTTCATCCTGCCGGAGCCTGATTTCGGGTTGACTATATACGCTATGTATCCATCCTGCGGTTTCATCAACGTTTTTGGTCTTTCAAAAAAGCTTCCTTCTTTTTATTACCGAGGTCTCGCAGCCTCTGTTCCATTAATGTGGCGTAACTTTCCTTTATGTGCGGCAAAGCGGATAATCCAAGTTCCTTTTGCACCTTCGCGATTCGTTTAACGCTGTCTCCTTCTATCTCCACAAATTTGCCCAAAAACGGAAGTTCGTCGAGACAAATTTCGCATCCGCCATAAACCCACAACTGCCGCTTTTTTTCGTAAACCAGCATCTCCGAGTACCCAATCGCCGCAAGCATTTTCCGAACGGACTGCGCATCGGATATTTCCGTCTGTACCTCCAGCCTTTTCTTGAACCTTCCTCTTTCCCTCGCGCCTTTATAAGCCAGAACCGCTTTACTGCTCTTGGCCGTGAATTCCTCACGCAACCTCAAACAACGGTCGGTTCGGGTCAGACTTGCTTTCGCATCGTCGAGGTAATAATCCCGCTGAACTATTTCTCTTAGAAATGCGGCGCCCAGCTTTTTGAGCTTTTTCTCTACTGCCGGCAGCAAATCAACTTTCAACTTTGCTTCTATTTCTATTGCCATCTTTATGTGATTATGCTCACAATTCTCGGCTTTATAACGATAATCTTTTTAGCAGGTTTGCCTGCCATAGCGGCCGCAACCTTTTCGCAGCTTAACGCCTTGCTCTTTATCTGTTCTTCATCCGCGTCAGCGGAAACAACAATCCTATCCTTTATTTTACCGTTTACCTGCACCGCAAGTTCGAGCTCTTTTTCCTTAGTCAGCTCTTTATCGTAAATCGGCCACGACTCGTAAGCGAGGCTATCGCTATGCCCCAATCTTTCCCAAAGTTCCTCCGCAATATGCGGTGCAAACGGCGCCAGTATCAGGGCAAATTTCTCAATCGCCGATTTAGGCCTTACGGATTGTTTGCCCAAGTGATTTACGAAAATCATCATCGCGCTGATGGCTGTATTAAAACCGAACTTTTCGATATCGTCGCCGACTTTTTTTATTGTCTGATGCAGCAGCCTCAAAGTTTCTTCATCACCGGCTGAATCCTGCACCTCCTTAGCAAGTTCGCCGGTAGTTTCATCAACCGTCATTCGCCAGACCTTCTGAAGGAAGCGGTACACCCCTTCTACGCTCTGCATGCTCCACGGCTTGGTCGCTTCCAAAGGCCCCATAAACATCTCATACAGCCTCATCGAATCGGCGCCGTAATCAGCAATGACCCTGTCCGGATTGACCACGTTGCCGCGGGACTTGCTCATCTTTTGCCCATCTTCGCCCAAAATCATTCCCTGGTTGACGAGCTTGTAGAATGGCTCCTTCGTGCTGACAAGCCCCAAATCGTAAAGCAGCTTGTGCCAGAACCGCGAATATAAAAGATGCAGCACCGCGTGCTCGGCGCCGCCGATATACAAATCAACGTTCATCCAGTATTTTTCCTTGGCCTGGTCCCAGCCGCACTTATCATTCTTCGGGTCGAGGTACCGCAGGTAATACCAGCAGCTTCCCGCCCATTGCGGCATCGTGTTCGTCTCGCGTTTGGCCTTACGGCCATCGGGCAGCGTAACATAGAGCCAATCCTGCACATTTGCCAAAGGCGATTCACCCGTCCCCGATGGTTTAAAATTCTTCATCTCGGGCAGCACTAACGGCAAATCTTTTTCAGATAAACTAATCGTCTGTCCATCATCGGTATGTAAAAGCGGGAACGGCTCGCCCCAATATCGCTGTCTGCTGAAAAGCCAGTCTCGCAGCTTGTAATTAATCGCCTTTTTGCCAAGCCCTTTTTCTTCGAGCCAGTTTGTTATCTGCTCTTTGAATTCCACCGTTTTTAGTCCGCTGAATTTTCCGCTGTTAATCGCGATACCGTCTCCAATAAAGCAAAGCTCTCCCTTTTCTACCAATTGAGCCTGCTGCTTATCTTCCGGCTCCACCACTTGAATAATCTGCAGGTTAAACTTTTTGGCAAATTCGAAGTCCCTGTCATCGTGGGCGGGCACCGCCATAATCGCGCCGGTGCCGTAGCTGATTAAAACATAGTCGCTAATCCAGATTGGAATCTTCACAGCGTTGACTGGATTTATCGCATATGCGCCGGTAAATTCACCCGTCTTTTCCTTAGCCAGGTCCGTCCGGTCAAGGTCGCTTTTACTCGCCGCAAGCTTGCGATATTTCTCTATCGCTTTTTTTCTGTCCGGTGTTGTAACTACATCAACCAGACTATGTTCCGGCGCAAGAACCATATAAGTAGCGCCAAACAGAGTATCGGGCCGTGTGGTAAATACGCAGATTGTTTCATTGAAGCCATCCACCTTGAAATCGACTTCCGCGCCGACGCTTTTGCCAATCCAATCGACCTGAAGCTTCTTTATAGATTCGGTCCAGTCAACCTCGTCCAAATCCTTCAAAAGCCTTTCGGCGTATTTCGTAATCCGCAGCATCCACTGCCGCATCGGTTTTCTAATTACCGGATGTCCCCCGCGTTCGCTAAGGCCGCCGACAACTTCCTCATTGGCCAGCACCGTTCCCAAAGCCGGACACCAGTTCACCGCCGCCTCTGCTTCATAAGCGAGACGATTGTCGTCTATGTACTTTCGTTTTTCGTCTTCCGTTAATCCCGCCGGAATCGTCAGTTTCTCTATCGGTTTAGCCTTTTGCTCTTTCTCGTCGAAGTAGCTGTTAAAGAACTTCAGAAAAATCCACTGCGTCCACTTGTAATAATTCGGGTCGGTGGTATTAACTTCCCTGTCCCAGTCGTAGCTGAAACCCAGTGATTTAATCTGAGCACGCATTCTGTCGATGTTTTTGCCTGTCGTATCAGCCGGATGTGTGCCGGTCTGAATCGCATACTGCTCTGCGGGCAGGCCGAATGCGTCCCAGCCCATCGGGTGCAGAACATTGAAACCTTTCATCCTTTTATATCGGGAGACTATATCGCTTGCCGTATAGCCTTCCGGATGGCCCACGTGCAGGCCGGCTCCGCTTGGATATGGGAACATATCCAGCACGTAGTATTTCTTCTTCGTGTTATCGCAGTCTATCGCTTTAAAGGTCTTTCGGCTCTCCCAAACTCTCTGCCACTTCTTTTCGATAGTGCTGAAACTGTAGCTGCCTTCCCTATCGCTCATTTACTGTTGCCTCCATATGCAATTTTTCGCTATGCCAAGCCCCCTGCGTGCGGGCATTTAAAGTCGCTACAGCCGTGGCATTTCTTCGATGGCCCATCCGCAACCCTTGCTGAAAAGGTACTAAACTGCTTTTCCAGCTTTTCGCTGCCGCAATGCACGCACTTTTTCGCTTCGGAATTACTCGTTATTTCGAGAAATTCACTTATCCTGCCGCATTTACTGCACTTATATTCATAGATTGGCATACTGATTCCCATTCAATAAACAAATGAATCTACCACAAAACTCGGCAAAAGCCAGTGCTATTTGTCGTTAGCGAATAGCGGAGGTAAAAAACAATTTTGGATTTTGGATCCCGTCTGCGTGGGGACAAGTTTTGGATTTTGGAATTAAGAAAATCGGCAAAAACAAAAAGGCTGCGGATGTTTTGGAATCATCCGCAGCCAAATTTAAAATCAAATATTTCTAATTTTAATTTTTTCCTCTGAACATTAAACCGCCGAGGCTGAGCAATAGAAGTGTAGCAGGTTCAGGGACCTGCCATAAGACCGCATGGTTGCGGCCTGTACTTGAATCAACGGCAGCTCCAACAACGTTACCTAATGAGTCAATACCCCAGGCCCATGATTCGGTGTATCCAACCGGCAGAAAGCTATGCAGGTCAATCATGCTGCCTGCGGTGCCCGACCATAGTAAGGCGTGGTTATAACCACCCGTGGCGCTACCGGAGCCGAAGCCGACTTGCTTACCACCCGAAATATCCCAGCCCCGTGTGGAGTCAAAGCCGCTGGGGTTGAGGTCAACAACGCTCTCGGCAGTACTCTCCCACAACAGGGCATGGTAGAAACCTTCCCCGGTAATACCCAAACCTATCTGCTGGCCATCTGCGACTTCCAGTGCTTCTGACTGAATGAATTCACTTGGATGCAGGTCAACGAAACTTTGTGCTGTACCGTACCAGAGAGCGGCGTGTGTATTGCCCCCTGTGTTCCACACGTGGCCCACTTGTTGACTACTTGACATGCCTAAGGCCTTTGATCGCTCCCATCCACTGGGCTGCAGGTCTATGAAATTATCAGCAGCACCAGACCACAATATAGCGTGACGGTTCCAACCGGTAGAGCTACCTAAGGCAGAACCTACCTGCTGGCCACCTAAAATATCTCCCGACTCCGACATGTCCCAGCCGCTCGGGGTCAGGTTCACAGCGCTTTGAGCGGTCCCCGACCATAATATCGCGTGGTTCGTACCGCTTATGGTGCCGCCCCCCAGTTGCTGATTCCCGGAGATGCGTCGAGCCTTTGATGAATCGAACTCGCTCGGATGCAAGCTCACAAAACTTCCAGCCGTTCCTGACCATATACCGGCGTACCAATTACCTGCCTGATCCTGAACTCGCCCCACCTGCTGTCCATCCGCAATACCTATCACTTCTGAGCCACTGTACCCACTTGGGTGCAAAATAGCTGCCTGATAATTCGCAGCCTGCGCAGGTACACTCTGAAATAGAAACGCTGCTATCCCTAACAGCATTATTACTGTTTTTTTCATCACCTTCTCCTCTTCAAAAATCATAACTCTTTTTGGCGAATACAATTACGCTGACGAAAATAGATTAAGTCTGTGTGGAATTGAACTAATAGAAGTGCATGTCCCATCCTCCTAAAAAGGTTCTCTCTTTATTTTATTGTAAAACTCCTACAAGAACTGCTCAGGAAGAAGGTATATAAATATTGCCTGTTTGTCAAGAAATTTCCGGGGAAGGATGTGCGTAAAAAACCATCCCCCTGATGCTGCCGCCAGCATCAGGGGGATACAAACGAACCATAAAACGGTTTGAAACGACACACTAAAACTGGGTTCTCCTTTACCTTACTTCGCCTCTCTGTCTCCTTACAGAGATATTACGTTCAACTTTTCATCTGCCGCGAACGCCCTGCACCTATGTTCCCCCGTTAATAGGTGTAGGGCGCAAACGGATACGTCTTCAGCGATTCGGGATTAGCTTCGCCGTATATCCCCGCCCAAACCACGAGGCCGATAAAGGTGCCGAGCAGCGCAATCGCAACTACCGCGGGCCAGAAGCGTTCATCGTGGACTATACGGCCTACCCACATTCCAAAATTATGAAGACGTTCAGCATATTCGTGCTCTTCTACGTGTTTTGCATGTATCGTAAACATTTTTTTATCCTCCCAGCTTTAATGTTCTTCTTCATTGATATATACGTTGAGTTCGGGTCCGGGGTTGTGGCAAATTACGCAAAAAACAATGGCAAAATGCCTACGCCGTACCCATAAAAACAAGCGGCAGGGTTTTTACGCCCTGCCGCGATGAAAAACATTCTATTTATGCTTTTTGGCCTATTACTTTTTGGGTTTGAAAAGGCCTTTGATGCCTTCGATAACTTTTGACCCTTCTTCGACAGCTTTCTTACCACCTTCGCCGCCCAATTCCGTAATCTTGCCGAGACCGCCTTTCATCCCACTGACGACATCGTCAGGCAAAAGTCCCGCACCCTGCTTGGTAACCCCCTCGATAAGGGCGAGAAAAATCTTGCTCGTCAGTTCCGCAACACTCAAGGGTTTATCGGCACCGAGATTTTCCATCTGTATCGGGGCAAGCTTTAGATTTACCCCGGCACCACCGCCAATGATGACAGCCAGCTTGGCTTCGGTGTTTGTTATATCAAGCTTGTCAACGACGAGTTTTTTACCCGGCCCTTTTTGTTCTTCCCCCGGTTTCTTTGGTTCCTCAGGTTTACCCTTTGGCATGGCATTGAGCAATTCCTTGATATTGCTGGACAATCCCTTTTGCTCGATTGCCAGCTTTGTCCCGTCGAGATTGATTTCCTTGATGTGGATGGTGTCACTGAGGAGTGAACCGAGGCCGACGGCGACTTTTCCCTTATTCAGTTCGAGCAGGTATTCGTTTTTATAACCTGGTGGATTTGCGACCTGCAGGCCATCGATGGTCACCACCCCGCGCAGTACCGAAAGATGCACGCCGCCAACCTTTACCGGCACACCAATCGCCATGCTGCCTCCTTTTTCAATCCCGATTTTAATCAGAGAATTTCCAATCAGGAAGAAGACGCCTATGATAATCAACAGTATGACGACAACGACAATAAGGACGGACTTCAGGATTTTTCCATTCGCTTTCATATTTGCTCCCTGCCTAAAAAATGATATTTTTGTTTAATAGAAATACCACTTTAAATATCGGCTGGCAATTATATTTTTGCGTAAATTTCAGATGCGAGGCTCCTGATAGATTTTTATGTTGCCGCTCCCGCGTCGCAGAAATACATCCCCTTGAGCTGGTTATTTATCCAGACGGGACATTCGGGACAGTTGCACCCTTTTCGCACGACATTATTTGCGCTTTTTCCTCTTGCGCAATACAGGCCTTCAGTTCCTCCACCGAGGTAGCTTGGGCAACTTTTGCAGTTGCCATCCTGCATGCAAATCGCAAAATCTTCAGCAGTATTCTCAACCTTAGCCATTGCAGTTCTCCTTAAGTCAAATATCAATACCGCGGCCTGTACACAGGCCGCGGCAATCCCCCGCCATGTCAATCAAAAACCAAAACTAAAAATCACTTACTCCGTCACTTCAATCTCACAGTCGCCTTCCCAGACACCGTGCAGATTGCAGTGCTCATAAGCGCGCAGTCTCTTGTGGATGTGGTCGAGCGACAACGTAAGTTTCGCAGTCGGCCAGGTGTTCCTGGCGGTAAAATCCACTCTCGCAAGATACGTATGGTCGGCATACAACTCTATGAACTCGATGTAATGTCCCGGCTCATTGGGGTGCGCCATCAGTTTTCCCACCACGACCGTTACCTCGAACTTCTCGCCTTTCTTGACCCGCTTCGGGGCCGTGATTACCGGTATGTGTTTTTTCTCGAGGTCCGTCATATTCTTCGGGTCTTTGACCGTATTGACGCCGCAGAAAAGGTCTTCTTCACACTTTGTTGCCGCTTGTGCTGTGACTGCCATTTTTATGCCTCCTTTTCTAAAATTTTCTAATCGGATTTAAACAACAATAAAATGATAACAAACGAGACTTTATTGCCAATCAGGCAATTCCCTTCTTTTATCATCAGTAAAACCACCTATGGTAATAAAGTAAAAAACAAAAAGGCAAAATATAGCTGCCGAATTCCGCCCCCTATTTCACGCATTTGCGCAATAAAAAATCGGGGAGAGAGGATTTGAACCTCCGGCCTCTTGGTCCCGAACCAAGCGCTCTATCCAAGCTGAGCTACTCCCCGGTCACCGAAAGCAAAAATGATAGCACACAAATTCCCGAATTGCAAGCTACAATAAATTGACGGGGTCGATATCAATCGCCACTTTCACCCCGCCGCCGCTGGATTTGTCTCGGCGCAAAATCGAAAATAACTGCTGCATCGTCGAGGCCTGTGGGCTTTGCAGGATTATTACCATACGATGAAACCGCTGTATCCTGCTAATCACCGCCGGCATCGGCCCGCGGACCTTGATTTCAAGTTTGTGCTGTTCGATAATCTCGTCGATTTTTTTCTTCATACAATCACAGGCTGCTTCGAGCTTTTCAAAATTCTGGTCGCGCAGCACTACTGCTGCCAGTCGCCAGAAAGGCGGCAGATTGCACACCTTGCGGTGCTTCAGCTCCTCCTCGACAAACCCCTGAAAATCCCCTTTGAGCGCGAATTGTATCGCGGGCTGGTTTGCGAAAAATGTCTGAACATAAACAGTCCCTTTCTTTTCGCTTCTGCCCGCACGGCCTGCTACCTGCGAAATCAACTGGAATGTCCGCTCATTAGACCGGAAATCCGGAAGGTACAAACACGTATCGGCGCTGATGATGCCTACCACGGTGACATTTGGAAAATGCAGGCCCTTGGCCAGCATCTGTGTGCCAGCAAGGATGTCAATCCGTCCGTCGCTGAAATCCTTCAAAAGCCTGTAATAATCCCGGCTGGCCATCGAATCGCTGTCCACGCGTGCGATATGCGCCTGCGGAAATTTTGCCGCCAACTCCTCTTCGAGCTTTTGCGACCCCATCCCAATCATCGCGATACCCTTGCCGCACAGGGGACACTTTTCCGGCACAAGACTTTCCGCCCCGCAGTGGTGACATACAGCCGACCCTCGTCCGATATGCCTGCCGGTAACAGTTTCCAGCTTTTCTTGTTCCGGCACGTTCGATTTATGAAACGTAAGCGTAACGTCGCAGTTGCGACAACGCAGGCTGTGTCCGCACGACGGGCAGAAAATAAAATTGCTGTAGCCTCGCCGGTTTAAGAGCAAAATCGCCTGCTCTTTTTTCGCTAATGCCTGCCTTAGCTGCTCCTGAAGCGGTATTGAAATCAAATCAACGCCCTTCTTCGCGACAAATCCCTTTTGCAAATCAACTAATTTCATTTCCGGCATCGGAAGATTCATCACGCGCTTCGGCAGACAGACCAGACTGAAATGCTTTTTGCTGCGGCAGTTTGCCAGTGTTTCCAGTGAAGGCGTGGCGCTGCCTAAAATGCAATGTGCGTTCGCCAACTGCGCCCGCTTTATTGCGACATCCCTCCCGTGATACCGCGGGGCCGTGTCCTGTTTGTAGCTCGGCTCGTGCTCCTCATCGACAATGATAAGCCCTAATTTCGCCAGCGGCGCAAAAATGGCGGACCTCGCCCCGATAACTACGTTCGCACTACCTGTCTTTATTTTATGCCACTGGCCATTTCGCTGGGCCGCGGTCAGACCCGAATGCATAACCGCTATATTTTCGAATCTGCTGCTGAAACGCTGGACAGTCTGCGCAGTCAGCGCGATTTCCGGAAGCAGAACAATCGCTGTTTTTTCTTTTTGCAGACAGTTTTCAATGGCCCGTATATAAAGCTCCGTCTTGCCGCTGTCGGTAACACCGTACAAAAGCGTTACACCGAATTTCTCTTCCTCAATTTTTTCCCCGATATGCGCCAGAGCTTTTTTCTGGTCTTCATTAAGAACGACAACTTTTTGTTCCAGCATCAATCCCTGCGGAATCGCGGGCAACGCCTTTAAAACCGTCCTTTTGGCAATTTTAACAATTCCTTTTTCGGCAAGCCTTTTTACCGGCACATCCGTGCACCCAACCCCGCTTAAAAGTTCTTTTAACTCTACCGCACTTTGTGAATCCCCTGCCGCACGCTTTTGCAAAAATTCAATAATCTGCTTTTGTTTTTTACTTTTTAATTCCTCGACTTTCCATTCCTTCGAAAGGTAAATCAATTTTTCTGTTTTCTCCCCGACACCCTTTTTCACCGCCGCCGGCACCATCGCCGCCAGAACCTGCCCCAGTGGGCAAACATAGTAATCTCGAATCCATCCCGCCAGTTTCATCAGTTGCGCATCCAGCAGCGGCTCCTTATCGATTACATCAGAGATTTTTTTTAATTTACGCCCTCTGCTTTTACCGGCGAAGGATTTTTCCGGTGAGACATCCGACTGGACACAAAAACCTATTTCGTGCTTGTTGCTCCTGCCGAACGGCGCTTCTACCCGCTGGCCAACTGCTACAGGCCAGAATTTGTCCGGCACAATATAATCGAATTCGTTATCCGCCCCCGACTCAAACGCCACGCGTATTATATGCCCGCCGCTCTGCGATTCGTCCCCTGTTTCGAATAAATTCCTGTCATCATCCCTGTACATTTTTCGCGTCACATTTCAGGAATCACTTCCGGATAGACCTGGCCCACAGCGTTTATTTTGAAAATATAGACAAAGCTCTTTTGCAGCTTGGTATAAACCGCGTTGCCGTAAACAGCCTTTACGCCGTATTCTTTGAGCATATCCGGATTATTCGCAAGTGCCCAGATATTCTGCCAGAAAAGCTCCTGTTCTCTCATCCGTAATTTCTGCAACAAGCCGTTGTAGCGCAGCGGCTCGGTGCCCGCCTGCTCTATCGCAAAGCCATTTTCCGGTGTCATCTTTTCGCCATAGACCCGTCGCCACAAATACATCGCCCGCTCTTTGCCGTCCATCACCATCTTATCGCTGAACTTGACAATCAGGGCATCGAAATGAACGATATCGCCTTCGACCGTATATTCTTTTTCGAGGATTTTTTTGTTTTTATCGTCTCTGGCCGTTTCGACAAATTTTATCGTTGTAAAGCTCCTGCCATCCTTCGTCTCCTGCGAGAGAACTTTAGCGTATCCAATCTGCTCCTCAGCCGTAAGTCTGCCTATTGCCTCTTTAAGCTGTTTATTTTCCGCCAGAAGTTCGTGTATGGTCTTTGCCCCGTAATAAAACCCCCTTCCAATATATATAAGCGCGACCGCAAACAACCCCGCGATTATGTATGAAAAAATCTTCCTGATATTCATTTTTGTCATCCCTGTAAAATCTACCCCAGATTATACCGCCAACCCGCCCGCTTCGACAGCAAAAACCAGCACATCTATTTTTAGCTGGACAAAGGCGACTACGGTGAATATATTCTTTGCGTTTTACTCGAGAAATTATTACTGGATACGTTCTCACTACCGGTTTGTAATTGGAAGATGTAAAATGAGTGATTTGAAAGATGCGCAAACAAAGACTTTTGCCCGTCTTTTGTTGTATTTTGCGTCGCTAACTATAGTTCTTTATGTCATTTCGCAGCTTTTTTCCTGCTTTGAGCTCGAAGATTTATTGGGAGAAAACAATTTCATCGAATGGCTCGAAGTCCTGTGGCTTTGCATCAGTTGCCTGTTCCTGTTTTTGGCTGCCCGCAAAACCACTAATTTTCCAAGACTCTTTGCCGTTCTTTGGATTTTGCCCATAATCGCAGCCTGTCGGGAATTAGACGGCGAGCTCGATAAAATACTGTTTCATGGTTCATGGGTCATTCCCGCCGTGATTCTTGCCTTGTTGCTTTTCTACAGAATTTCCAAATCTTTCGGTACCATTAAGGCAGAGTCGCTTCACTTCATACAGACCCAGCAGATGGTATTGCTCAGCATAGGATTTTTTATTGTCGCCGTCTTTGCCCAAGTCTGCGGCCAACAGTCCATGTGGCAGGCCGTTCTGGAAGGACATTACAACAGAAATGTCGGGCGATTCCTCGAGGAAATCCTCGAATTTCTCGGCTACATCATTCTCATCGTCGGTTCAATCGAATGCTATTTGCAGGCCTGAGCCAAAAAACAAAATTTAGTTAGAAGCATTTTGTCCAGGTCAGGGTCGCGACCCAGCCTTCGGGGCGGTCAACCGCGCTGAATTCCTTGAGCACCCGCAGCGAATAGAAGCAGCCAGTCGCGGGGTCGCCCAAATTAATTTCCGGGCCGATGGCGGAAACGCGGTCGTGCACGCTTTTGTCCCACGTTACATCCGAACCGCTGTCGTCGCCGACCTGCCACTGCAAATATCCGGCGACTCCCAATTCCCACGGGGGTATCATTTTCGATATGCCCCACTCGAACAGAAAATCCCTGCCCGGCCTGACATCCGAATGATCTTTGGTCGTGTGAATCTCATATCGCGACAAAATCGACGCCGACCAGGTCTTTTCCTTATCCGGATACCACGTGCCACCTAAAGTCGTCATCTGCGTCCAGAAGTCCCTCCCCGGACTGGCGGGATTATTTTTGTTGAACTTGCCCGTCGGCGCGAAAAAGCTAAGCCCCATCGAAACATCATACTGCGGCTGATGCCACGCCAGACCGAAGGGTTCGATATTTATATCACCGTAGCAGAAATCATGGTCGTCGGCGCCCAGCGCCTTGGCCTCTACCTCCGTGTACAAAAACGGTATCAACGCATCGGCGAAATAATCAGCGCCAAACATTTTCGTATGCGAAACCCAGACCATCCTGTGGACGTTCGCGAATAAATGAAGCTGATAATTCGTATCTACTCTGTGTCCGTCCGAACCCATCACCTTGTCGGCATAGTAATAGGTGGTGTACATCCTGTAATACCAGCCCGGAGGTGGAATCGTGCCTCCCTTGACTCCTTCGGAACCGAGGGGGTAATGCCCCATCTCGCCGGCAAAAACCGTTCCACAAAATGTTCCCGCTAATACTAAAACCAAAGCCGTCCGGACCAACCTGTGCCGCATATTTTACCTCCACTCTATCATAAACCCTTGTTTCGCTTGTGTTTCGACTGCACCAAACGTAAAATGTAACGTTATATAATTAAGGAAAGTCGAAAAGTCCAGCAGTAATTGTGAAAAATGTCACTATTTAAATTAAATAGTTCGTTCCAGCCCGCGGGCGACCAGCCTACGGCCATAGACCGCCTCGCGGAGGGTCTGTCCGCAAGCAAAAAATACCAGACCCTTATGGGCGTTACCGGGTCCGGCAAAACCTTTACGATGGCCAACGTCATTGCCCGTTATAGCCGCCCTACTCTTGTTATTTCGCACAATAAGACCTTAGCCGCCCAACTGTATGAGGAATTCAAGGAGCTTTTCCCGGAAAACGCCGTCGAATATTTCGTCAGCTATTACGATTACTACCAGCCTGAAGCATACATCCCACAGCGGGACATTTATATTGAAAAAGACGCATCGAAAAACGATGACCTTGACCGATTGCGTCTTTCAACAACCACGAGTCTATCGACCAGAGAAGATGTCATAATTGTTGCATCGGTCTCCTGCATTTTCGGTTTGGGTTCGCCGGAAGATTACAAGGCCTCTGTCATCCCGGTTCGTCTCGGTGACAAAATTGAAAGAAATGACCTCTTAGGCAGATTCGCGGATTTGCAGTACAACCGAAACGACATCGACTTTAAGCGAGGCACATTCCGCGTTCACGGCGACGTCGTCGAGTTGCATCCATCGTACGAATCGTTCGCAATTCGCTTCGAATTTTTCGACGACAGCATCGAATCGATAAGCTACATAAACCCGGTTTCAGGCGATATCCTCGCTGAAGAAAGCCAGGTCTTCATCTACCCCGCACAGCATTACATTATGCCCGGTGACAGAATCGAATCAGCAGTCGCGGGCATAAAAGCGGAATTAGAGCAGAGGCTGATGGAACTAAAGCAGCAGGGAAAACTGCTCGAAGCCCAGCGGCTCCAAGCCCGCACAATGTACGATATCGAAATGATTCAGGAGGTCGGCTATTGCAGCGGCATCGAAAACTACTCACGGCATCTGGCAGGCCTTCCACCCGGGGCAAGACCATACACACTCATCGATTATTTCCCGAAGGATTTTCTGCTGTTTCTCGATGAGTCGCACGTAACAATTCCGCAGCTTCGCGCGATGTGGGCAGGCGACAGAAGCAGAAAAACTGTCCTCGTCGAGCACGGTTTCCGACTGCCAAGCGCTCTCGATAACCGTCCTCTGCGCTTCGAGGAATTTCAGGAAAACTGGAACACCGTCGTTTTCGTATCCGCAACACCTGGGCCTTTCGAGATGGAAAAATGTAACAACGAAGTGGTCGAGCAAGTTATCAGACCAACCGGCCTGATTGACCCCGAAATTTTTGTGTACCCGGCCAAAAATCAGGTGCCGCATCTGCTCGGTGAAATTGAAAAACGCGTCAAGGCAAAAGAGCGGGTTCTCGTTACTACCCTGACCAAACGGCTGGCGGAAGATTTGTCCGAATATATTAAAAATAAGGGTTTCAAGTGCCGCTACCTGCACAGCGAAATCGAAACTCTCGAAAGAATCGACATTCTGCGGGACCTGCGGACCGGCCAATTCGACGTCCTCGTCGGCATCAACCTGCTGCGTGAAGGCCTTGATTTGCCGGAAGTTTCCGCTGTCGCGATACTCGACGCAGACAAGGAAGGCTTCCTGCGGAGTCGGACTTCGCTGATACAAACTATCGGTCGAACCGCCCGAAACGTCAACGCAACGGTCTTTCTCTACGCCGACACCGTCACCGAATCGATGCAAAAAGCTATTGACGAAACCAACAGACGCCGTACAATTCAGCTCGAATATAACAAAAAGCATAATATTACACCGGAAACTATTAAAAAGGAGATTCGCAATAGCCTGGCTGAACTGGTAAAAGCCAGACAGACGGCACAAAAGGCGATAAAGTTCGAAAGTACCGAATATGAAAAGGCCGAACTTGCCAACCAGATTGAACAGGAGATGCTCGAAGCCGCTGAAAATCTCGACTTTGAAAAGGCCGCGTTTCTGCGCGACCAGTTGAAGGAACTGAGAGAGCTGCCGCAGCTAATCCTGAGCAGCAAGACCAAAAAGGAAAAACAAAAGAAAGCACACAAAAAATGAAGGAACTAAATCTCGCGGAAATACGACCAATTATCGAACTGGCTATAAAAGAAGACCTCGGCCAAGGCGACATCACCAGCCAGTTGCTTTTCAAGGATTCAGTTAAAGCCAAAGCAACTATCGTTTCGCGTGAGGAAATCGTCGTCTGCGGAATGCACATCATCCGAGAAATACTTAGCCTCTACGATAAAAGACTCACACTCAAAATCCTTACCGATGATGGCAACGAAGCACATGTTAGCGCCAGGCTCGGCATTATAGAAGGGCCGCTTCGCTCGATGCTAAGCGCTGAACGCGTCGTACTTAATTTCCTCCAGAGACTTAGCGGCATCGCCACAACCACCAGAAAATATGTAAACGCCATCAAAGGCACCAACGCGAAAATTTACGATACCCGCAAAACCACTCCCGGCTGGAGGCTGCTCGAAAAATACGCCGTCCGCTGCGGAGGCGGTCACAACCACCGCCTCGGACTGGGCGACGGAATCCTCATCAAAGATAATCACATCGCGGAACTCGGCAGGAATTTCTATCCTAAGCTCAAAGAGGCAATCCGCAAAGCGAGAAAAATAAAAGGAATTAAGTTTATCGCAGTCGAAGTTGACCACGTTGACGACCAGCTTAATTACGTGCTGAAAATCCCCGGTATCGACATAGTGCTTTTGGACAACATGGGCCAGTGGCAGCTCAATCACGCCGTCGAGATGCGAAATAAAATGCGAGGCGAAGGCAAAAAGCCCCTTCTTGAGGCTTCAGGCAATATAACCTTGAATAACGTTTCGGCCATCGCGCAGTGCGGTGTCGATAGAATCGCCGTCGGCGCGATAACGCATTCGGCCACCGCCGTTGATATCGCCCTCGACAGGTAACCGCTATGCCCAAAATCGATTTGCTTGACCCCGATAAAATAAAAGCGAACCTGAAAACAAACCGCATCGGCAAAAAAATTCTCGTTTACAGTCGCACTTCCAGCACCAACGACATTGCCGCCGAATACGGGAAAAATAAAAAAAACGATGGTCTGACCGTCTTCGCAGAGGAACAGACTAAAGGCCGCGGAAGAACCGGAAATAAATGGCTCACAGGCAATGCGGACAGCATCCTTTGTTCAATCCTTTTGACGGAATCAAAATGCAGTCCCGAACTGCTCTCGCTTACCTGCGCTGTTGCCGCCGCCGAAACTATTGGTAAGGTAAATTCCTCTCAGGCCAAAATCAAATGGCCGAACGACGTACTGCTCGACGACAAAAAGGTTGCGGGAATCCTCCTCGAATCCAAGAAAAGTAAAGCCGGTACGATTTTCATCATAGGCATCGGAATAAATTGCCACCAGAACAAAGATGATTTTCCCGCAGACCTGCAGAAAACCGCGACGAGCATCGATATCGAGGCCCGCACAAAGTGCGACCGTATTTCACTTGCGAAAAGATTGCTTACCTGCTTAGACCAGTGGCTCGAAACCGCAGACGAAAATCCTCAAAAAATTATAAATCGCTGGAAGAAACTCAGCATTCAGCTCGGCCACCGAGTAACCGTCGTCTTTAACCGCAGAAAATTTTCCGGCAACTGCATCGGCATCGACCCCGAAAAAGGCCTGATACTCCAGTTAGACACCGGCGGCATAAGGATGTTCGACGCCGCCCACACCTCCATTGCAAAACAATAAAAACTTTCGCCGCTTTCGTTTTTGTTCGATTGCGGCAATTCCGCTACTAAAATTTTTTTTATCGCTGCGGCTTTTTGTTATACTGCTGTTTAATTTTCCGTATAAAATATGCGTCGCCATAAATCTATTGGCTAACCTGTGTGTGGTATGATTAAAAATTGAAAGTCGGGTTTGGAGGTACATAATGAAGCTGGATTTGAGCAGTCTTCACAAGGCCGTCGAGTCTCTGGAAAAGACATTAAAGGTCGCTGAAAACAAGGCCTTGACCGCAGGCATGGACGATGATACCAAAGATGCCATAAGGGCAGGCGTCATCCAGAACTTTGAAGTGGCTTATGAATTCTGCTGGAAATATATACAGCGTTGGCTAAAGGAAAATGCTGCCGCTGAGGAAGTCGAACATCCTCGCGCCCGCAAGGAGGTTTTCCGTCTGGCGGCGCGTTATGGCCTGATTAAAGACCCCCTGCCGTGGTTTTCCTACGGCGACGCCCGCAATCTTACCTCGCATACCTACGATGAAGAAACAGCGGAATCGGTCTATGAGACGGCAGTAAGTTTTATAAATGACGCCAAATATCTGCTGGCAAAACTGGAAAAATTAAATGATTGACATTGAAGAAAAATATTTAGCCGAGATTCGACGAATTCTAAGCGAGCAGGTGCCCGACTGTGAAGTGCGGGTTTTCGGCTCACGCATCGAAGGTAAGGCCGGCAAATTCTCCGACCTTGACCTTGTACTCATCTGCGAGGAAAAATTAGACTGGCGAAGGATAGAGTTATTGAAGGATGCCTTTGCCTCCTCGAATCTGCCGATGACCATAGATGTACTTGACTGGCACACGCTCTCGGATGAGTTTAAGGCAATCATAGAAACAAAATATGAAATTATGCAAAAGAAACCGTGAAGTTTCAGCGCGAACGGCGGCAATCTGCCTCGCCGTGTCATTGTCTTTGTTTATAAACTGCTGCGATGTTCAGGCGGCAGATGCCAATTCATTTCTTAAGGCAGACCCGAACGATGTTGCCGCATGGCGGGCGATGAAATTCGGAATTACTTTTTCGTGGGGGCCATCCAGCCTGATAGGAACGGAAATGAGCTGGTCGCGGGCAGGTAAACGCGGAAACTATCCCGGCACCGGAACCATCCCCGTGGAGATTTACGACAATCTTTATAGAAGCTGGTACCCGGCACAGTTCGACGCCAAACAGTGGGTCGATGTCGCAAAGGAGGCGGGAGCAAAATATGTTATTTTTATCACCAAACATCACGACGGCTTTTGCATGTTCGACTCCAACACAACCGATTACAAAATGACCAGTACTCCTTTTAAACGCGACGTCATCCGGGAACTTGCTGACGCCTGCCACAAGACCGATTTGAAACTCGGCTTCTATTATTCCCAGCCCGACTGGCGACATCCCGATTATCACACCGACCGCCAAGCCGACTATATCCGCTACCTGCACGAACATCTGCGCGAGCTTTGCACAAATTACGGCAAACTCGATATAATCTGCTTCGACGGCCTGCGAAATAAAGCCGAAACGTGGGATGCTGTAAATCTGTTCAAATTAATTCGCAGTTTGCAGAATCACGTTGTTATAAATAATCGCGCAGGCCTTCCCGCCGACTACGAGACACCGGAACAATTCGGCGGATATTTCCAGACCGACCCGCCGTGGGAATCATGGATTACCATCAGCGAGCAGTGGGCCTATAAGGCCAACGACCCGCTCAAAACGCTCAAGCAGTGCATCCAGCCTTTGGTTAAGGTCGTCGGCTCCGACGGTAATTTCAATCTCAGCATCGGCCCAATGCCGACCGGCGAAATTGAACCCGGGCAGGTCGAAAGGTTAAAGGAAATTGGCAACTGGCTGAATCAATACGGCCAAAGCATCTACGCCACATGCGGCGGCCCATTCAAGCCGGGCCTCTGGGGCGCAAGCACTTATAAAGACAATATCATTTACCTGCACATCCTTAGTTGGCAGGATTTCCCGCCGCTTTTGCCACAAATCAGCAAAAAAATTATTTCAAGCGAGGTTCTGACCGGCGGCACCACTGATATTAAGCAGGATAAAAACGGCATCGCCGTCGGTGTTCCAAAGCAATACCAAAATGACATCGACACAATTATAAAACTGGTTCTCGATGGTTCGGCAAACCAGATAACACCTGTGGTTGTGCCGTCCGGCTCTCTGGCGGCGCATAAACCTGTTCGCACATCAAATAAGGCAGGACGCTCCGGTGAAAACATTGTCGATGATGACTTTTCCACGTACTGGGCCGCTGAGACGAGCGCAAAACAAGCATGGCTGGAAGTGGACCTCGGCAAAAATGTCGCCTTCGACCGCATTCTCATTCATGAGGCGAATTCCCCGTGGTTCCAGTATGTAGAGAAGTTCGAACTGCAGTACAAAAAAGATGGCTTCTGGGAGAATATTTTCGAAGGAACAAAAATCGGCCCGGACTACTGCAAAAAATTCGAGCCAGTGACGGCACGAATTGTCCGGCTGAACATCTCACAGGCAAAGGACGCTCCCTCGATATGGGAGTTTCAGTTATTCGCACCAAGAAATAACAAGGAGTTGAAAAAATGACGGAAAGATTTCACTGCGTCGTAATAGGTTCAGGTCCCGGCGGCTATTCAGCGGCCATCAGGTGCGCACAAAGGGGCGCCTCGACCGCCATTATTGAAAAAGGATTAATCGGTGGAACCTGTTTAAACTGCGGCTGCATCCCCTCGAAAACGCTGCTCGCGTCCGCACACACACTGCTTGCGGCCAAAAACGCTGCCGCTATGGGGATAAATCTAACCGGCGCAACTCCGGACTGGCCCAAAATACAGGCAAGAAAAGACAACGTCGTAACAACTTTCAGAAAAGGGCTTACCGGTCTGATTCAGGCAAACAAAGTAAAAATATTCGAGGGCCGAGGCATCGTTACCGCACCGGGACAGATTAAAATCGAATCTGCTTCCAGTGAAACACTAATCCAGGCCGACAGAATCATCCTCGCTACAGGCTCGGAACCTATCGAAATTCCAGCCTTTCCCTTCGACGGCCAGACCATCATCAGCAGCAAGGAGGCCCTGCTACTAAAGCAGATACCGGCTTCTATGGTCATCGTAGGCGGCGGGGTAATCGGCTGTGAAATGGCCTGCGCCTATGCCGCTATGGGTACGAAAGTTACAATCGTCGAAGCCCTGACACGGCTTATTCCAATGGAAGACGCATGGGTAGGCCAACTACTCGCACGCGAACTGAAAAAGCTCGGCATCGACTCTTTGACCGACCAGAAGGTCACGGCAGTCGAAAAAACCGGCCAATCGGCAAAAGTGGTGCTGCAATCCGGCCAGACCATCGAAGCCGAAAAAATCCTTGTTTCCGTCGGCAGGAGGGCAACCATCGACAAGGAAACCGTCGATGCTCTCGGCCTGCAGATGAATGGAAAAGTGGTCGCCGTGGACAAGAAACTACGCACAAACGTCATAAACACCTATGCGATTGGTGACGTGGTCGGCACAACCTACCTGGCGCACGGCGCCTTTGCCGAGGCCGAGGTGGCCGCTATCAACGCCACAGGCGGTCCCGCGGAATTCGGCGATTACGACCTCATACCACGGGCGGTCTATACCTTCCCTGAAATCGCCTCGGTCGGAAAAAGCGAGGAAACCTGCAAAGCAGAAGGACTCGACGTCTCCGTCGGAAGGTCTTTCTTCAAGGCCAACGGAAGAAGCGCCGCACATAATGAAACAATTGGCGAAATTAGAGTTGTAAAAGAAAAATCAAATAATAAAATAGCAGGGATTACGATGGTCGGAGCGATGGTGACCGAATTGATTTCCGCCGCCAGAACTCTCATAGGAACGAAGGAGAAAATTACCGACATCAGCTTCCCGCACCCGACGGTTTCAGAAGTGCTTAAGGAAGCTGTTGAAGACGCCTTCGGTGTGAGTTTGCATAATCCACCGAAAGCGTCATAGAAGTTAGATGTTAAGACTTGCTGAAAAATCCGAAGAGCTGAAAACTGACAGCCCGCTCAATATTCTCGTGATGGGGCCGACGGATTACCGCAACGTCCTGCAGATGCAATTGCAAATGGTTGAGCAAAGACAGCAGGAAAAAATCCCAAACACCGTTTTGATTGTCGAGCATACCCCTGTCATTACTCTCGGCGCAAGACAAACCGCAAATAGACTCCTCACCCCCCGCGTTGAGCTGGAGCAAAGGCAAATCGACGTTATCGATATCCGCAGAGGCGGCGGCGCTACTGCCCACAATCCCGGTCAGCTCGTTGTGTATCCAATTATAAATCTAAAACAATTAGGTCTCGATGTCGGTGAATATATCAGGGCGCTCGAAGACATCGGAATCGAACTGCTCGAACAGCTCGGTGTGCAAAGCCGGCGAAAAAGGGGTATGCCCGGCCTGTGGGTAGGAAGTAAAAAAATCGCCTCCATCGGTGTGCACATCGCCAGATTTGTAACTTATCACGGAATAGCCATCAACATCCAGAATGACCTGTCGATTTTTGATTCCATCGTTCCCTGCGGCATCGAAGGTGTGAAAATGACCTCCGTGCTCGAACAAACCGGCAAACAATTTTCGATGGGCCTGCTGAAGGGAAAACTTTCGCAACTGCTCATAAACCACTTCTCCGCTTTTCCGACACAGCAGGCAATCAGGCGTCTACCGCGATGGCTTCATCGCCCCCTGCCGGCGGGCGCAGCTTATACGCTTACCAGCGACATATTGAAATCCCTTAATATGGAGACAATCTGCGTCAATGCCAACTGCCCAAACCGCGGTGAATGCTGGCAAAGAGGGACTGCGACAGTCCTCATCCTGGGGAATATCTGCACCAGAAACTGCAAATTCTGCGCCGTCACCAAAGGCAAACCCACTCCGCCCGACCCGGAAGAGTCGGTGCGCCTGGTTCAGATGACAAGACAACTGGGCCTCAAATATCTCGTGATTACCAGCGTTGACCGCGACGACCTGCCCGATGGCGGCGCAACGCATTTCCGCGACTGCATAAGCACCGTAAGACAAAATTGCCCTGATACAAAATTTGAAATTCTCACCCCAGATTTCCGCAACTGCCAGAAACAGGCACTCGAAATCCTCCACGATGCACTGCCATTCGTTTTCGCGCACAATATCGAAACCGTGCCCTCGCTTTACAAAATCGCAAGGGCCGGCGGAAACTATCAGGAATCTCTCAATCTTCTGAAAATGGCGAAAGAAAATTTCTCTGGAATCCAGACAAAATCTTCCATCATGCTCGGCCTCGGTGAAACCGACAAAGAAGTTGAACAGGTGCTGAAGGATTTGCGTGCCGTCGGCTGCGACAGAATCACCATCGGCCAATACCTCAGACCCTCGAAGGACTCACTGCCAGTCATTGAATATATAACGCCTGAAAAATTCGACTTCTGGAAACAAAAGGCAATCGAACTTGGTTTTTCCTGGGTGATGTCCTCACCTTTTACCCGCAGTTCCTACTTCGCGGAACAACAAAACGCAACTTAGAAACCTATGTATTATAAATGGATTTTAGCACTTATAAGCAACACGAACATTCGCAATACCATAAGTTTTTATGATTTGACATATTCGATAATATCATATTTAATCTTCCCCAATAGTGGTAAAATGGATTTTACATTAATACACAATAATGAGAGGAGAACTTTAACATGCCGAAACGTAATGACATTAAAAAAGTAATGATCATCGGCTCCGGTCCAATAATTATCGGCCAAGCCTGCGAATTCGATTATTCCGGCACACAAGCCTGCAAGGCGCTTCGCAAGCTCGGCTATCAGATTGTGCTCGTTAATTCTAACCCCGCGACCATTATGACCGACCCTGGCATGGCCGACGTGACATATATCGAACCGCTGAATCTCCAGACAATGACAAAAATCATTGAAAAAGAACGGCCGGATGCACTGCTCCCTAATCTTGGCGGGCAGAGTGGTTTGAACCTTTCTTCTGAACTTGCCAAGGCAGGCGTGCTCGACAAGTACGGTGTTAAAGTCATCGGCGTCCAGATTGATGCTATCAAACGCGGCGAAGACCGCATCGCCTTTAAAGACACAATGAATCGCCTCGGCATCCCGATGCCCAAAAGCGAACCAGCATACACTATCGAGGAAGCTGAAAAAATTGCCGACAAGCTTGGCTATCCCGTCGTCGTCCGTCCCGCCTACACAATGGGAGGAACCGGCGGTGGACTTGTTTACAACACCGAGGAATTGCGCACCGTCGCAAGCCGAGGCTTGGCCGCAAGTCTCATCGGACAAATCCTGATTGAGGAGTCCGTTCTCGGTTGGGAAGAACTCGAACTCGAAGTCGTCCGAGATGCAAAAAATCAAATGATTACAGTCTGCTTTATTGAAAACGTCGACGCTATGGGCGTGCACACCGGAGATTCCTATTGTACCGCGCCGATGCTGACCATTGATACCGAACTGCAAAAGAAACTGCAGAAATATTCCTACGACGTCGTCGAAGCAATCCAGGTTATCGGCGGCACCAACATCCAGTTTGCCCACGACCCCAAAACAGGCAAAATCGTCATTATAGAAATCAATCCCCGAACATCCCGCTCATCGGCCCTTGCTTCAAAAGCCACAGGTTTTCCCATAGCGTTTGTTTCCTCTTTGCTCGCCGCCGGCATCACACTCGACGAAATTCCCTACTGGCGGGACGGCACTCTCAATAAATACACCCCCAGCGGCGATTATGTCGTCGTCAAGTTCGCACGCTGGGCCTTTGAAAAATTCAAAGGGCTCGAAGATAAACTCGGCACCCAGATGCAAGCCGTCGGTGAGGTAATGAGCATCGGCAAAAACTACAAAGAGGCCTTCCAGAAATCCATCCGCTCGCTCGAATCAGGCAGATACGGCCTGGGCTTTGCTAAAAATTTCAATAAGCTGCCTCTCGATGAATTAATGAAGCTGCTTAACAATCCCTCCAGCGAACGGCAGTTTATTATGTACGAAGCTTTGCGCAAAGGCGCCTCCCTTCAGGCTTTGTCTGAAAAAACTTATATAAAAACGTGGTTCATCGAACAAATGGCCGAACTCGTCAAGCTCGAAGAGGAAATCCTCAAATTCAAAGGCAAACAACTGCCCGACAAACTCCTGATACAGGCCAAAAAGGACGGCTTCGCAGACCGTTATCTGGCACAATTGCTCAATATCCCGGAAGAAAAAATTCGCAAGCACCGTACCTCGCTGGGCGTTGTCGAAGCATGGGAGCCGGTCCCGGTCAGCGGTGTCGAAAACGCTGCCTACTATTTCTCAACATACAACGCGCCCGACAAAGTAGGGACATCCAAAAAACGCAAAGTAATGGTGTTGGGCGGCGGACCCAACCGAATCGGACAGGGCATCGAATTCGACTACTGCTGCGTTCACGCCGCTTTTGCCCTGCGAGACGAAGGCATTGAAACAATCATGGTCAACTGCAACCCTGAAACCGTTTCGACCGACTACGACACCTCCGACAAACTTTATTTCGAGCCGCTCACCGTCGAAGACGTTTTGAGCATATATGAAAAAGAAAAACCTGAAGGCGTCATCGTCCAGTTCGGCGGACAAACGCCTCTGAACATCGCCGGTGAACTCGCCAAGGCCGGTGTGAAAATTCTCGGCACCTCCGTTGAAAGCATTGACCTGGCCGAAGACCGCGACCGCTTCCGCAAAATGATGGAAAAGCTCAATATCCCGATGCCCGAATCCGGTATGGCTGGCAACTTAAAGGAAGCACTCGCAATTGCCAAAAAAATCGGTTATCCGCTCATGGTCCGTCCGTCCTACGTGCTCGGTGGACGCGGTATGGAAGTCGTGCACGACGAGGAAATGCTGCGTCATTACGTTGCCAAGGCCGTGGAAATAACACCTGAACGCCCCATACTCATCGACAAATTTCTCACCAACGCTCTCGAAACTGAGGCCGACGCTATCTCCGACGGTAAGGATGTCTTCATCCCCGCAGTTATGGAGCATATTGAACTTGCAGGCATACATTCCGGCGATTCTGCCTGCGTCATCCCGCCTGTCAGTATTCCCAAAAAGCATCTGGCCACCATCGAGGAGTACACCAAAAGAATCGCGACTAAATTAAACGTTGTCGGCCTGATGAACATGCAATACGCCATTGCCGAAGACGTCGTTTATGTGCTCGAAGCCAATCCGCGGGCGTCCCGAACCGTACCACTGGTTTCCAAAGTTTGCGGCATTTCGATGGCGCGAGCCGCAACCCAGCTTATGCTCGGAAGGAAACTTTCGGACCTGAAACTAAAACACCGCTCAATTCCGCACTACGGTGTAAAGGAAGCGGTCTTCCCATTCAACATGTTCCATACAGTCGACCCAGTCCTCGGACCGGAAATGCGCTCCACCGGTGAAGTTCTCGGGATGGCCGACTCCCCCGGAATGGCGTTTTTCAAGGCTCAGGAAGCTACCCAATCACCGCTGCCTTCGCAGGGAACCGTTCTGATTACCGTCGCGGATAAGGATAAAAAAGAAATTCTGGCAACTGCCAGACAGTTCGAAAAACTCGGCTTTAAAATCAAAGCCACCGAAAATACTCTGAAGTTGCTCACAGACCACGGCGTTAAAGCAGAACGCATTCTCAAAATGTACGAAGGAAGACCCAATATCGTCGACGCAATCAAAAGCCACGAGATTCAACTTGTTATAAATACGCCCATCGGGAAACTAAGCAAGCACGACGATTCGTATATCCGCAAGGCCGCAATAAAATATAAAGTGCCTTACATCACGACAACCGCCGCCGCTGCCGCCGCCGTCAAGGGTATTGCCGCCAGATGCTCTAACGATGCTGTTGTGAAATCACTACAGAATTACCATGCGGACATAAAGTAAAAATTGGTTCCAGCGGTGTGATTCCCCTCGCCGCAACATTGCCGGATTTCAAATTTTTACATTGCAACCATTGCCGTTTTACTGTATCATTCAACCGGGATGTTTATCGATGTGTTTAATGTGTTTAATAACAGCGTGGAAGGAACCAATGGGAAGTAACCTTAAAAACTTTTTATTTGTTGACCCTATCCGAACAATTATTGTGCAGGAGGAAAATCCTTCGAATATAAACAGCCTGCCGGACAACGAAGACGACCTGCTGCGAAACCACGAACTAGCGATACCGGAAGTAATCGGAATTTTGCCCATCCGAAACGCTGTCGCCTTTCCCGGCACTATCACTCCGCTGGCCATCGGGCGCGACCGCAGCAAGGCATTGCTTCAGGACACAAAACCGAATAAAACCGTAATCGGTCTGCTCACACAGCGAAATCCGCAGACCGAAGAACCGACGTTTGATGACCTCTACACCATCGGAGCTACCGCTTCTGTCCTTAAGGTCATAAAATTCCCGCAGGGTCCAATGCACATCGTCGTCCACGGTCTGTCGAGATTCAAAATAATTGAGCCTGTCACAACGCAACCATACCTCAAGGCCAAAATCCAGCCGCTCGAAGTCGTCACCAAAATGAGCAAAAAACTTCAGGCCCTTATGGTAAGCGTTCGCCAGACTGCCGGCCGTGTCATCCAGCTTAGTCCCAACGTTCCCGAGGAAGCCGCCGTCCTGCTCGAAAATATCGAGAACCCCTCCGCCCTGGCGGATTTTTTGACCGCCAACCTCAATATCGACATCACTAAAAAACAACAACTGCTCGAAGAACTCGACACCATCAGACGCCTTGAAGAAATCTCTCTGGCACTGGCAAATCAGCTCGAAGTCCTCGAACTAAGCCACAAAATTCAGGGCCGCGTCAAAGAGGCCGTCGACAAAAGCCAGCGGGAATATTTCCTCCACGAGCAGCTAAAGGCCATCCAGACCGAACTCGGTGAAACCGACCGTCGAACCGAAGAAATTAAGGAGCTTACCGAGAATATCAAAAAAGCAAAAATGCCGGAAAAAGTCGAAGCCGAAGCACTGCGAGAACTTGACCGGCTCAACAAAATGATGCCGGCCTCACCCGAATACAGCGTCATCCGAACCTATCTCGACTGGGTCTGCGAACTGCCATGGTCCATCCAGACCGTTGACCAGCTCGACATCAGAAAAGCCGAGCGAATCCTCAACGAAGACCACTATAACCTTAAAAAAGTAAAAAAGCGCATCCTCGAATTTCTCGCCGTCAGAAAATTAAACCCGACCGGCAAAAGCCCCATCCTTTGCTTCATAGGCCCACCCGGTGTCGGTAAAACTTCGCTCGGTAAATCCATCGCACGCGCGATGGGACGAAAATTCATCCGAATTTCTCTCGGCGGCATAAGAGACGAAGCCGATATCAGGGGACATCGAAGAACGTACATTGGGGCGCTTCCCGGTAGAATCCAGCAGGAACTGCGAAAGTGCGGCAGCAAAAATCCCGTCTTTATGCTCGACGAACTCGACAAAATCGGACAGGACTTCCGAGGCGACCCATCAAGCGCCTTACTCGAAGTTCTCGACCCGGAACAAAATTTCAGCTTTACCGACCATTACCTCGACCAGCCTTTCGACCTGTCCACCGTGATGTTCATCGGCACTGCTAATTACGCTGAGCCAATCCCGCCTGCCCTGCACGACAGGATGGAAATCATCGAACTGCCCGGCTATACCGAAATCGAAAAACTCAACATCGCAAAAAAATACCTTATTCCGCGTCAGCTCTCCGAGCACGGCCTGAAGAACAGCCAGCTCACAATCAAAGATGACGCCGTCCTGTCAATAATCCGAAATTATACCCGCGAGGCAGGCGTAAGAAATCTCGAACGCGATATTGCTGCCATCTGCCGCTCCGTCGCAACCGACATCGCCAAGGAGAAAACGAAAAAAACCGTCGCGACGAAAAAAGAATTGCCCCGCATTCTCGGCCCGACACAATTCGAATCGGAACTGGCACTGCGAACAGGTATTCCCGGTGTCGCTACCGCGCTTGCATACACACCCGTCGGCGGCGAACTGCTCTTCATCGAGTCCGCTTCTATGCCCGGCAAGGGACAATTGCAATTAACAGGCCACATCGGTGACGTTATGAAGGAAAGCGCGCAGACCGCCTTTTCCGTCATAAAATCAAATGCCAGGAAACTAAAAATCGATCCTGGCGAATTCAGCAAATTCGATTACCACATCCACGTCCCAGCGGGCGCAATTCCGAAAGATGGCCCGAGCGCAGGCGTCGCTATGTTCATTTCGCTCGTGTCGCTGCTTCTGGCAAAACCCGTCCGCCCCGATGTCGCAATGACCGGCGAAATTACACTGCGAGGATTAGTCCTGCCCATCGGAGGCCTGAAGGAAAAAGTCCTCGCCGCTAAACAATCAGGCATCAAAACTGTAATCTTGCCCGCACGAAACAAAAAAGATTTGCCCGATATCCCAAAGGAAGCTAAAAAGGACCTAAAATTCAAATTCGTAAAAACTCTCACCGAAGCCTTAAAAATAGCCATCGACACTGCTTAGCGGGTAATTGCATTCGCAACCTTTACGACATCGACCATTTGCGCAACATCATGAACACGCACAATCGAAACCCCCTCGGCGGCACATAAGGCAACAGTAGCAGCCGTGCCGAAAATCCGCTCTGCCGGCTTTTCTTTGCCGGTCAATTTCCCTAAAAAGGCCTTGCGGCTTGTACCCACAAGCACGCGGTAACCCGCCGCGACAAATTTATCGATATTCCGCAAAAGCAGAATGTTATGCTCTAAAGTTTTCCCGAACCCAATCCCCGGGTCGATAAAAATACGCTCCTTCGCTATTCCCATCTTCTGCGCATACTTTGCCCGCTCCAGCAGAAATCCTAAAACTTCTTTTACCACGTCTTTATATTTCGGCTTTTTCTGCATCGTCGCGGGTGTCCCCTGCATGTGCATCAAAACCACCGGCACTTTTTCTGTCGCCGCCAATCTGGCCATCCGCTCATCCTTCAACGCTGTAATATCATTTATTATGGCCGCCCCTGCATCCAAAGCTGCTTTCGCAACCTCGTAATTATACGTATCGATACTGATGGGGACATCCACCTTTTGAACCAATGCCTCTATCACCGTTACCGCCCTTCTTATCTGCTCAATCGCAGAAACGGTCTGGGCTCCCGGTCTTGTCGATTCCGCTCCGATATCAATTATCGCCGCCCCTTCCGCCGTCATCTCTACACCGCGCTTTATCGCGGCATCTTTTTCGAAAAATTCTCCCCCGTCGCTGAAGGAGTCCAGCGTAACATTCAATATCCCCATTACGACACACCCGCCGCCAAAATCAATCTTGCCCCTGGCCCACTCCAATATATTTTTTTTATGCTTCACTTTTGCCTTTTCACCTGGAACCCAATTCCTTCCAACCTGTCCGCTATACGCTGTCCGCTATCCGCTATCATCACATTTGTATTCTGAAACTCTCGTCTGACCGGATAGTTCTTTCGCAAATCATCAAAGAATTTTCCGCGCAACTGCTGTTCAACCACCAATATCTCACGCGTATTAAAATCGTCCTGGTTTATCGGATAAATCTGCTGCACCGTCTCATGCAAAATCTCCTGCCCATCCGAGCCCGTATTTTCAATCCTGATTTCCGGCACAAGCGGAGCAGGCAGGAAATCGGCTATCGTCCGCTGAGGCATAACTTTGAAAAATTTGCAGGCCGCTTCGTAAATCATAATCATCCCGGCGATCTTGCCGTCATAAGAATACCCAGCTATATGAGGCGTACCAATATCGACCATCCGTAAAAGTTCGGTATCAATATTCGGCTCATTTTCCCACACATCGAGAATAACAGCCCGAAATCTTCCGCCTTTCATAACCGCCTTCAGCGCGTTTGTATCCATAACCCCGCCGCGGGAAGTATTTATAAAAACACAGCCCGACTTCAGCGACTTAAAAAGCTTCTCATCCGCTAAATGAAATGTCTTATCAATTCCCTCGAATGTAAGCGGTGTGTGAAACGTTATAAAATCGCAATTATAAAGTTTTTCTATCGGCAGATATTTGGCATCGCCGGTCTGCCTTTGCAAAGGCGGGTCATTAAGTAAAACCTTCATCCCAAGTGCAGCGCATTTCTTCGCTACTCTGCTTCCGACGTTGCCCACACCGACAATGCCGATGGATTTGCCTTCGAGCTTTATCTTGCGCTTTTTCCCTACTGACAAGAGCGCTGCTACAATATATTCCGCAACGCTGTTTGCATTCGACCCCGGCGCGGATGCAAAACCGATTTTGTTTTTAACCAGGTATTCCGTATTGATATGCTCGAAGCCGATTGTCGCGGTCGCGACAAATCGTACCTTGCTACCCGCAAGCAGCTTTTCATTTACCTTCGTAACACTACGAACCAGCAGGCAATCCGCATCCGCCAGAACTTCCGGCTTTATCTGCCGACCCGGAACTACCTTCACCTCCCCCATCGTCGTGAAACACTCCTTTACAAATGGTATATTGCCGTCCGCTACTATCTTCATCCTTGACCTGCCAAATCAAATCCTGCGATTTTTACCTTGCACTTCGGGCAACTGCTGTCCTTTATTTTGTTTGCCGAAATCCTGTATCCCACACGCGCAATCAATTCTTCGCCGCAATTATAACAGAAGGTATTTTCATATTTCGACCCGGGGACATTCCCGACATAAATATATCGCAGCCCCGCCTCTTTACCGATTTTATACGCCCGCTCAAGTATCGCCGTCGGTGTAACATCCTTTTCGTCCATCTTGTACTGTGGATAAAACCTGCTGACGTGCCACGGGACATCGGGACTCGCTTCTTTGGCGATAAATTCCGCGATGCCCTTCAAGTCCTCGTCCGAATCGTTTTCACCCGGCACAATCAGAGTCGTTATCTCCATCCAGATTTTTGTCTTTTTGGCGATGTATTTAATCGTATCCAGCACAGGCTGCAATTTCGCCTCGCACAAATTCCTGTAATACTCCTCAGTGAACCCCTTCAAATCAACGTTTATCGCATCAAGCCAGCCCTGGCAAAATTCAAGAGCTTCCGGTGTCTGATAGCCATTGCTCACAAAAATGTTCGCAAGTCCTTGTTGCTTTGCCAGCCTGCCGCATTCCTCCGCCAATTCCATAAAAATCGTCGGCTCTGTATAAGTATAGGCGATGCTCTTGCACCCGCTGCGCACAGCCGCATCGACTATCTGCTGCGGGCTTATTGTCTCGCCTTCGATTTGTCCTGTCTCCAGTGCCGCCTGGCTTATCTGCCAGTTCTGGCAGAACATACAATGGAAATTGCAGCCGACCGTAGCGATGGAAAAACTTTTTGAACCGGGCTGAAAATGAAATAACGGTTTTTTCTCTATCGGGTCAACGTTCGCTGAGCAGACCTTGTTGTAATTTAGCGAATACAATACACCGCCAATGTTCTTTCGCACCCGGCAGTGCCCCAGTTTGCCGTCGGAAATAACGCACCTGAACGAGCACAGCTTGCAGCGGACCTTTTTGTCCCCTGCCTCGTCCCACAAAACTGCGCGTTTAAGTTTCTCTTTCCCTTCGCTCATACAATCAATTACATTACTACCTTTTTTACTTTTGACTAAATCCCACCAAAAGCCATGTGACTGTTACTACAAATGCAGCAAAAATAATAATCTCAGTAATTGTACTTGCAACATTTTTGACTTTCTTCTGTTTGAGACTAATTATCCTGTTGATAATTGCCAACAAAGGCGATGCTAAAAATGAAAACGCAACCAGACCCATTATGGAATATCTAACGTCCAAACACATACCCAGAATTAAAATTACTACGCCAAAAATAAACGACATTTCTGTAATAAAGCCAAGACGGTTAATCTGCCCTTTATAAAATCTACCGCTGCTTCTAACAACTGCTGACGCAGGAAGAATAATTGCCATTACAGCTAAAGCAATTGTGCTAATACCATCAAGGTTAAAACTCGCCGCTACAACCCAAATCATTAGTGTGAATATACCAACAACAGCAAGTAGTATCTGAATAAACCTCAAACTCACCCATCTATTTTTGGGTTCCAGTTGGGTAACTAATTTTTCCATATATAATATTATAGCAGTTAAATTTTTAAAGGTAACGACCTTGAGAAACTATTTTTGCGGACAGTCTATGTTTCCCCACCGTTAATCTACTTTTCAAAATCGCGTGGTAGAAATTGTGTCGCGGCCTCTGCCCCCGTCATTCGCAGGACCGCAAGGTCCTCCTCGCTGACCTGCCCCTTGATAAACTGCTGAACCACCGGATGCGGATGGTTACGTATATGGTCCGCATCGCCGTCAGCGAGAAGCTTTCCCCTGTGCAGCATTACGATGCGGTCCGCAATCTTGTACACGCTTGTCATATCGTGCGTCACCACCACACTCGTAAGCCCCAGCCCCTTTTCAAGTTTCAAAATAAGCTCATTTATTATGTCCGCGCGAATCGGGTCAAGCCCCGTCGTAGGCTCATCGTAAAGAACAACTTCCGGATTCAACGCAATCGCTCTGGCAAGCGCCACACGTTTTCTTTGCCCGCCTGAAAGTTCCGCCGGGTAGCGGTTTTGAAAACCGTCCAGACCGACCAGCGCAAGCTTGGTTTTCACAAGTTCGTCAATCTTGCTGTTTTTGGCAACCTTATAATGCTGCATCACCGGAAACATTATATTTTCCGCCACCGTCAAACTGTCGAACAACGCACCGCCCTGAAACAGGTATCCGAAATTAGTCCGTATCTTGTTTAATTCCTCCTCCTCCAGATTATCTATTCGCCGGCCCTTAAAATAAACTTCCCCGGATGTCGGGCGAACCAGCGCAATCATGTGCTTTATCAAAATCGTTTTGCCGCATCCGCTCGGTCCGATGATAACCGTCGTCTTGCCTTTTTCTATGCCAAGAGTGATTTTGTCGAGAACGACACTATTTCCGAACTTCTTCGTCACATCTTTAAGAAGGATTACAGCATTGTCGTTTCTCTCGTTATTTTGCATTATTTCTTTTTCTTCGGATGGTTCCATTTTTATTCTACTTACACTACCCCAATCATATCAGGCTCTTGACCGGCCAGAACATATTATAAATCCCTTTGGAAATAACCGCCAGTATGTAATCCAGCGCCAATATCGAAATAAAGCTTGCCACAAACGCTTCCGTACACGCCTGTCCGACTCCTTTTGCTCCTTCTTTGCATGTAAAGCCCTTGTAGCAACTGACGGCTGATATGGCCACACCGAAGAAAAATCCTTTGACGACACCAACACATACGTCCCACAAATCCACACCCACTGCGCTAAAACTCCAGTACGCCTGGCTGTTAATCCCAAGCTGGATGACGCTGATAAAATACCCGCCCATAATGCCCATCAAATCGGCGTAAATAATTAAAATCGGTGTAAGCAGCAGACATGCAAGAAGCCGCGGCACCACCAGATATTCTATTGGGTCAGTACCCATGCTTTTGACGGCGTCGATTTGTTCTGTAACGTGCATCGTCCCAAGCTCAGCGGTAAGCGCCCCGCCGATTCGGCCGGCCAACATCACCGCCGCAAGTACTGGGCCGAGTTCCTTTACCACCGAGATATTAATCAGCACACCCAAGTGCTCCTCGAGCCCCATGCCAGCAAGTTGATCGTAGGCCTGAATCGCAAGCGTCATTCCAACAAACGCCCCCGTTACCATAATCACCGGCAGACTCATTACGCCGATGATATTCATTTGCGTCCAGACAAGGGGGTAGGTTTCGTCTCTGGTAATACCCCTGGCACCGGCCGCAAGCGACTCCCCAAAAAACCGCACGAACCGTCCTAAATCTTCCAGCCCCTGCAGCGTTTTCTCTTTTACCACTAACACCGTTTCGTTTTTCATAACGCACTTACCTGAATTATGACCTGGCATTTATTATGAACTTTATGCCGCTGTCCGTCAATTTTAAATTCCACCGTCGTAAATTCACACTACCACGGCTCCGCATCTGTTTTTTTTCGCGATTTTCTGCGGCGAACCGGCGTTTCCTGCGAAGGTTGAATCTGGTCGGCATTTGATGCCAGACGAACCGCCTCGACAGCGGTTGGTGCGAACAGGTCGGCGCCGATTTCTTCCCAAAGGCCGTCGGCGCGATTGAATAGGCCACCCGAAACCATAATTTTCATATTTGGTCTGGCGTTTATGGCTTTTATGGTGTCGATTAGCTGACGGATGCTGGGGGCCTGTTTAGGCGTGGAGCCGTAAATCAGCAGGATGTCGGGGTCATAGTCGCTCGTGTAACTTAATATGTCTTCGTTAGTTAGGCCGCCACCGAGGAATTTGACTTCCCAGCCGTCGCTTTCGAACAAATCAGCCATTATCTGTGCGCCGAGTTCCTGTAACTCCCGTTCGGCACAGCAGATAACAACTTTCTTGTTCTTCCAGGGGCGGCACGGAAGCTTGTTTTGGAGCTGGTCAACGAGGGTGCGGTTGATTCGGGTAGCCAAATGCTCCTGTGTAGCGTTGATTTTGTCGGCTCGCTGGAGCTTTTCGACTTCAACCATAACGGGCCAAATCACGTCCACATAAACACTTGCAGCAGGTGTTCCGGTCTGGAGGACCTGCTCGATAGCAGCGCGGCAGGCCTTTCGGTCGCCGCGAAGTAAACTTTCCATGTATCGTTCGAAGATTTCGTTCTGAATCATAGTTTAATCTCCAAAAACTCGTTTTTAGCTCAAAAATAAAGGTTCAAACCGTTGCGAATCTCACTGGTGTTAATTTGGGTAATTTAGCAATCGGCGTGGTGCGCTAAAAATCTTTAGTTAATTTGGGTAATTTACAAAATTTGGGTAAAATTTTTAGCGGATGGACATTAAGGACTTCTCAAACGCAAGGGTCATTGAACGCCTGTTGATGTATGAACGCCGAATAACACCTTCCTTAAAAATTTAGCCACGTCATTTTATGGCGGGGTTGCTTAGCCACGTCACCTGGAGGCTGTGTCGCAATTATGAGTAAAGCGGATTTTCTTTTTCATTCTATATGTTAATATC
>Ga0214473_10000709_pt1 | contig 46113 bp, 36 predicted proteins | sample RVTome_7_FD_203509 | JGI IMG/M metagenome (GOLD analysis project Ga0214473, IMG submission 203509) | Soil microbial communities from uranium-contaminated site in the Upper Colorado River Basin, Wyoming, United States - RVT98D197 | ecosystem: Environmental > Terrestrial > Soil > Contaminated >...
CTCCTCGCGATGCTCTTCAACCATCCGCACGGCCCGTTCCCGGACCTCCGGTGAATACCTGCTTTGTCTTGCCATGACAGTAATCTCTCACATAATTCTGTCTCCGGCAAGCCCGGAACGGTTCACACACTCTCCGAACGGTATCTGTTGTTGGAGCTGGACACGGAAGATGTTATTCCAGAGCTGTTCGACAGTTACCAGGAATTTGACATGGACAGCGAACCCTTGAGGCTCACAACTGACTTGTATCGATTTGTGCTTGACACCGGAGTAAACATCGACTCACTGATGCTCGAATTGAACAACAACCTCAGTGTTAGCACTGCGGCCCGAGGTGGAATTGACGAATTCGGGGGTGAAGTCTATTTCACTAATCAGTTTGTGGTCGATTTGGCGGACGGCTCAACAATTGGCGATGTTGCAGGATTCATGGCTGAAACGGGCCTGAGAGTTTCCCCGGAGCAACTTGGCAACCCAGACCTCGTAATCGTCGAATTTGAGCAAGGGGGCTGGCATGCCTATAGCGACCTGATACCGGCCGCTGCCGCGCTCGCCGCTATAGACTACTTTGTCCCCGTGATACTATTCCAAATCACACTATTGTACTCTCCCAACGATACATACTGGTCAACCCACCAGTTCTACCTTCACACCGCCAAACAGAATCTTGAAGGTGCCCTTGATTTCAACCTGGCAGATTTTGTCGTGATATATTTTTGTGATGATGGAGTGGTTGATCACGAAGACTGGCCGCAGCCGTTTGACATTGTCGGATATGACTATACTGATTACGACTCTAGCTTCTCCGTCGATACAAACACCAGTTGGCACGGGATGGCCGTGCTCGGTGTCGCTTATTCGCAACTGGACAACGACACCGGTTTGGCTGGCTATGATAACGAGTTCTTCGGAGTACGTCTACATCAGATATCCAGAATGATAGGCAACTCTATTAGCTGGGTGACCAACACGGTGATCGCAGCGTCAGTCTATGGGGCGGTGAACGCCGGTGCGGATATAATCAGTCATAGCTGGGGAAAGACGGAGAGCTGTTGGTTCACCCACACCGGCATCGCCAACGCTTTTGCTCTGGCCCACGACTCTGGCGTTCTCAACGTTGCTGCTGCCGGAAATTGTGATATACCGTACGGCAGTTGCTGCATCGGGTTTCCCGGCAATCTGCCGAATGTCCTTACCGTTGGCGGGCTTAACAATTCTGGCGACCGACACAACGAGAGCAGTTACGGCCCCGCGCTGGATGTGATGGGATACTTTGAAGTCATTACTCTTGACCAGATGGGTGATAATGGCCCGGCATACAAGGCCAGCGAATCAGCGCCATGCGTAAGCGACAACAGCTACAATTGCCACAGTGGCACCTCCTTGGCCGCGCCGCAGGCAGCGGCTATTGCGGGGCTGGTGCTGGCACGGCGGCCGGACCTCAAGAACAACCCGGATCTGCTCACGGAGATTCTGCGGTACTCGACCGACGACGGCGGCACCCCGTGCGAGATCGATTCTTCGTTCAGCTATAGCCTCGGCTATGGGCGGCTGGATGCTTTTCGCGCTCTGCACGCCGTTTCCCGCGGCGATCTTGACAACGACGCACAGATCACGATAGCCGACGTTGTGTACCTCAATGACTACATGTTCACGGGTGGCCCCGAACCGGTACCGGACTTGATGTTAGCCGATGTTCAGTGTGACTGCGCCGTCGATATCTCCGACCTGGTCTGGCTGGTCGACCATGTGTTCCTGAGTGGTCCGCCGCCCGTGATCTGCTTCAAGTATCCTGACTGAGACGCAGACTCTGCGACAGCTACGTGGCCGAGTTGAGCCCGAACAACGATGGCGGGTCCGAAGACGGACCCACCCTACTTGCTATCGCCTGTTCCGACAGCTTGGTGCGAGAGCGCCAAAGCCCCATCCAAAGTCCACTTTTCACTTGACAAACGTTTGATCGCATTGTTAATTGCAGGCAGGAGGAATGGTTGGCAGGGTTCCTCCCCACCTCACGTAATGGCCCGACCGCTCCCTCAGTCGATTTTGGTCGCTGACTAACTTCACTTGGGCGGGACAGATAGTCCCGGTTACGACAGAGCTCTTCGCCAAAAGACTTGGCAAAGACCGCAAGTGAAGGAGGACGGCCTATGTAATTAAGCGTCTACGAGGTCGCATTCGGATGGAGCCGAGCGGCGGCGTAGATAAGCCAGGCACATTCAATAAACGTAAGACCAACCACAGCGCCATCGGTGGCGGCTCGGAACGTTCGGTCGGGCGTCGAACAGGTTTGTGGGATCAGGGAGCGATCCTTCCGCCTATCATACATGTCGGGCACAAACCTACACACGCTCATCTATCGTCCGAAGGGGGCGCCAACGCGACGGCCCGACCATACCGACTGAGACGCTCCGATAGCAGCTGTAAGAGATCCGCAGTACGACTGAACCCGGAGACCATACCGGTGTCCGGGTTCTTGTTGTTTGCAGGTCAAGCACTCTCCAATTGATGCACCTATGGGAACTATCCCATAGCCTCTTGGCGTCGCTCCCAGGACGCGCCGGTGGCGCGCCGGGGGAACGATTTTCTCGTCTGTTCGAAAACCGTCCATTCCTCTGACCAAGCCGTTCAGTCCAAAGCGGTTGTGGACCGCGGGCAACGATTTCCGATAGACGGCATTACGGTTGCTCAAACCTGCCCGGATGCAAGTGGAACCATCAGGCAGGTGAGAGGTATGAAGGTTAAGTTCATTCTTACGATGGAAGATCTGATCGTCGACGAAATGAAAGTCGACCGCGTCATCCTCGACTGGGAAACCGATATCGACCAGGGCGACATACTCAAACTGTCACATGAATGGATCACCTCGCAGAACTTCCTGACCCAGAGAATGGTCGGTCTCACGCGGGTCGGCGAGTCATCGTTAACGATCGAACCGATGGAAAACACTGCCGATGTCTAAAGCCAACCTCATAGCGCAAGCAGCCGACCTCAAGGATCGGGTGACGGCCGAGGTCGAGAGTATCTCCGGCGGTCTGGCGTATGTCAAGGCGTTGATCCTGGAATACTTCGGCCCCAACGGACTGACCGCCGCATACGTGGTCGTGGCGGTGTTGGCCCTGCTCTTGATCTGGCGGTTGACCAGGATCACCTTCGCCGCCCTCAAGTATCTCGTGGTCCCCGCTATCGGCCTGGCCGTGCTGGGGAGCTTCGTGCTGCCGTACTCGTTCGTCATGCTGCTGCCGATAACCGCCACCGCCTGCTCGCTGATCCTGCTGGTCAAGGGCTAAGCCCACGCGGGCCGGCCTCGCTCCCCCACATTTCTTCGCTGTTTCATTCTGCAACAGTGCCGTTATGCGCTGAACACCAAGGGGCAATGCTGTCCCGTTGCCCGCAACAGGGGCGGCAGCGGTTTTGCACCTTTAGCGAATGGAACAAGCGAAACACAGGCAAGCACGACAATCCCGGACCGGCAACCAAATGGACGATAAAAAGCGATGCATCAACTGCGGGCGGCCGCTCTTTCAGCAGCGGGGCGTCTGGCTGTGCGTGCAGTGCAATTCGCGAGACATCGACGCCGCGCGGATCTTCATCGACGAAAAAGAGTCCGACGACAGCGTCTTTATCGAATGTCCCGGCGCCACGCTCTATGAACCGGGCACGCACAACGTCATCGGCGGAGTGAAGTTTCACGACGAGGACGATCCGTTCAAGGGGTACAGGATCATCGACAAACCGGTGTACGCCCCCAACCACGTCAAGCGGCGACGGGTCAAACGCGAGGCGTTGGGACGAATCCGCCGCTGCCGGGCCTGCCAGGATTACACGGTCCGAATGCAGCGCAAGGAAGGACCGGACTTTTTCATCCCGTCGTCGAAGTACCCCCACCGCAAGAAGCTGAAATCGATCGAGCATGTGTCGTATGAGCCATAGGGAGGTGCAGTCTGGAAACCCAAGGCGAGTCATAAAGGCGTGGCAGGCGTGTTTCCCCGCGCCGTCAGGAGTCCTTTCCTGACGGAATCCGGCTGTAACCAACGCAACACCAATCGGTGTCAACCGGCACGCCAATGCCGTCATTACCAGTATACGCAGAGGCGCTCGAATAACGCCACTGCCACGGCTCCATCACCATACCCTTGCGAACCGGGTTAGAATGGATGTACTCGATCTTCTGACGCAAAGCACCCTCAGACGTAATGACGAAGCTGTCAAACCGTGGTTTCCATATAGCTGTTCCTTTCCCCGATTCGCGCGACGCGGCGCGCCTGACGCGGTCGAGAGTCTGCCGCATCTCGCGACCCGCGCGCAGTTGGCCAATCTGTCTGGCGGTGTAGCGCTTGAGGCCGCCAATCACTTCGGAGATACTCTTGTTCTCCGCTCGCTTTGCGACCAGGTGGAAGTGATTCGGCATAAGCACCCATGCCAATAATGTGAAGTCGCCGCGCGCCTGACAGAAGCGCAGGCATTCAACAAAAATCTCACAAGCCGGCGCGTGGTCGAACACATTGATGAAGCCGACCACAGTGGAGGTTATGAAGTGCACCTCCCCATGAGCCTCAAAGTCTGCACGGTTGCGACTTCGCATGCCGATCCTCGTCTATTCCGTCAGGAAAGGATTCCTGACGGCGCTGTCAGATATCATCAGCTATCGGTAATCATGGGAAGTGGGAGCCTCTCGACTTTTGGCTTTTCGAGCGAGAGCGGTTTCTCACCTTGAAGCACTCTCTGTATGTTGGTCTGAACTTGGGAAATGTCCCAACGTATCGTCTGGTATAGCTCATACCGGTCCTGCCATACGCTAACATGTTCTCGCACTTCCTTCTTGAGCAGTTTGCCTAGTTTTTCTGTTCTCTGAATCGTCTGTTCGAGCGGTACTTTGTGTGCAGGACTGATAATGTACCCCAGAAGCTCTGCCGCTATCCGGTTTTTCTCGTCTTTGTCGAGTTTTGCCTTTGCCATTTCAATAAGGTGAGCGCGACACAGATGCGCGAGGGGAACAACACCAAGCGGAGTAACTATAAGCACGCCATCCTCGTGAGCAAGGCCCGTAAATTTCTTTCGGGTTCCGGTAGTAACCAATATGGCGAAATGTGCCTCACGTGATTTCTTTGCGTCTGCGGCTTGTCGTATGTGGGCTGTTTGTATAGTAGGAGTTTGCTTGCATTCGTAGATGATGCGACCGACAATCTCACCGTCCAGCATGGCAGAATGAAGAATGTCTCCGCCTTTGCCCTTGTGTTCGAGGTTGTCCTCAGGGAATTCCCTCCGCAAGCGTTTGTATAGATTTTCTTCGAATTCCAGCCCTTCGGTTTGAGGTGTTGAACCTTTTTCCAATTGTTCGATTCTTGATGTAGCAAGGGTCAGCTTCTTCTTGAGCCCTGCCGTTAACCGCTCTTGACGTTGTTTTTCTACCAACGCACCTTTTTTCATGCCATCAGATTGAGCTGCTTTGATTTTTTGCTTCGAGTCTTTGAGCTGTTTCTTTAGGGCAGATTCCTTTTGCTGCTGCAAGTGAATCTGCTTGTGGAGTGTTTCTAAGTCTTCCTTCCGGGCTTTTTCCTTTTCTTTCTGAATATGCAGCACAGCTTCATATTTGGCTTTCGTAAGCGCACTACCGCAGAGGGGACATTTGTATTTCTTCATCGTGACTCCGTGCAGTATCTAACGCCGCGGCTGGGTGGCCCGAACTTCGCCCGGGATACGTTTGGTCAGCGGTCCATAGGAACCGGCTGTGAAGAGACTATTTCTCTTCTTTGCCGCTTTTCCTCATCATCTCATCGAATTCCACCCAGTTCATTTTGTATCCATACGTGCGGTTTTTCGGCACCCATACGACTGAGCCATTAGATACTTTTAGTCGGGCAAACCTCAGACCGTTGCGTTTTACGCCGAACTCCACGTCCGCTTTGCCCAGTTTCCTTTCCGGGACACTGAAGGTCACATCATGCTTTGCCATTCACATTTCCTCCATCTACTTGCTTACACCAGAACTCTAAGGGATCACCCCGCCTGACCTCGCGTTCGACAGAAACTGCCGAAACTAGAGGACGCGGTATTTGCTTGCAAGTTCACAGCCTCTTCTTCACAGCTATCGCACAAGGGAATTACTCGGCTCGACCTCGCCGGTCTTGTCCATGGCGAAGACGCTTTATTCCCGTTCCATGCTGCGATACTGGTTGCTGGGAATCAATATACAGCGAATGTCGATAGAAACGCAAGCGGGAAACCTCTGTCTTAGAACCCGCGCTTGTCGAACCCTGATGCCCTTCCGGGCGGGTGGCCCGGACATCTGTCCGGGTCTCACAGCCATCTTCATGATACCCGGACCAAGGTCCGGGCCACGGCAGTCACGAGATCTACACTCCAGTTGCCAGGCTTGACCGCCGGGGTGGCGCCAAGCATCATCAACTCTGCAAAAGAACCAAACTGACACCAAATCAAACTGACACGATCTGACAGTGGTCGGTCCGATATTGTAGACGGGCTAGCGAGCTTGTGGGGCCTCCGCAGGCCGCACCACATTCCTGCGGAGTCACGTTTGCGGGGAGGTCGCCTGAGAAGTCGACCTCCTCGCCTGAAAAATCCCGACGCGCGGCGGGTCAAAAGGCCCTTTGTGGCGGAGGTTGCATTGCAGAAAAGTCATTGGATGAGGTCGGTAATGGTCTTTTGTCAGGATGCGTGTCGCGGCGAGAGCGTCGGGAGGCGTGTCGTAAGGAGAGTATCAGGATGTTAGCCAGAGTGATTTCATCGGCCACGCTGGGAGTGGACGCTTACACCGTGGAGGTCGAGGCCGATATCCAACAGCAACTGCCCGCTTTTGTCACGGTCGGGCTACCGGAAGGGGCGGTGCGGGAGTCCAAGGAACGGGTGACCGCCGCGATCAAAAACTCCGATTTCATCTTTCCCTCCAAACGAGTAACGATCAATCTCGCCCCGGCGGACATCAGGAAAGAAGGGTCTGCCTTCGACCTGCCGATAGCGGTCGGTATCCTGGCCGCGACCGGGCAAATTCTGCGCGATCGTTCCGACGAGTTCGTGATTCTGGGGGAGTTGTCGCTCGACGGCGCCCTGCGTCCGGTGCCGGGGGTGTTGCCGATGGCCATGCTGTACAAGAACAGCGACGGCCTAAAAGGGTTGATCGTCCCCAAAGAAAACGCCAAGGAGGCCGCTATGGCCGGTACGCTGCCGGTCTTTCCGGTGCACTCCTTGAAAGAGGCCGTCCATTTTTTGGAGGACGAGTCGACCATTCGGCGTTTCGAGGTGGATGCCGACTCCGCGTTCAAGGCCGCCCACAAGTACAGTATCGATTTCGCCGACGTCAAGGGTCAGGAGTCGGCTAAACGGGCGCTGGAGGTAGCGGCGGCCGGCGGGCACAATATCGTCATGATCGGACCGCCCGGTTCCGGCAAGACCATGCTGGCCCGGCGCATGCCGACCATCCTGCCCAACATGTCGCTTGAGGAGGCCCTGGAGACCACCAAGATCCATTCGGTGGCGGGGCGTCTGCCGGCCGACACGGCGTTGGTGGCCACCCGGCCGTTTCGGTCGCCGCATCACACTATCTCGTACGCCGGCCTGATCGGCGGCGGCGCTATTCCCAAACCGGGTGAAGTATCGCTGGCCCATCACGGGGTGTTGTTCCTGGACGAGTTGCCGGAGTTCAAGAAAGACATCCTGGAGATGCTCCGGCAGCCGATGGAGGACAACGCCGTGACCATCTCGCGCGCGGCCACCTCCCTGACCTACCCGGCCGGTTTCATGCTGATTGCGGCGATGAATCCCTGCCCGTGCGGTTATTATGGAGACCCGGCGCACGAATGCCACTGCTCCACCAGCGAGATTCAGCGGTACATGTCGCGTATCAGCGGGCCGTTGATGGATCGCATCGATATCCATATCACGGTGCCGTCGGTGAAGTTCAAGGAGTTGTCGTCGGAAATGTGCGGCGAGCGGTCGGCGTTGATTCGCGAACGCGTCAACCGCGCGCGCGAGACCCAGTTGGAACGGTTCGCTGATGAGAGCAACATGTTCTGCAACGCCCACATGGAGTCGCGGGACATTCGCAGGTACTGCCAGATAGACGACCAGTCGCAATCACTTCTGGCGGCCGCTATCAACAGGCAGGGACTTTCGGCGCGGGCGTATGACCGTATCCTGAAAGTGGCGCGAACCATCGCGGACCTGGCGGATTCTCCAAAAATCGAGTTGGGGTACATTGCCGAAGCTATCCATTATCGCACGCTGGATCGCAAGCTGTGGCTGTAGGGCGACGCGGAGAGACTTGTTGAAAACGCCCTCCTGTGACCTTGGCGTTAGCTCAAATGATTCCGGTCTAAAAACCGGTTGCGACAACTCCCGGGCTAGGCAAAGCCGAACGTGTGACCTCTCCCGCTACTGTCAATACTTGTTCGAAAGGGAAACCCAGTCCCGGCAGTCCACACGGACTAATCCGGCAGAGGCTCGAACCACCGAAACACTAGAAACCGTTCTGTAGGCCGGCGCCGGCAGAACGGCCGCAGAGGGCAAGATGGATTCCATTAGTAGGCGTTGTGGGTTTCCGGGGACGGCGGGTGAAGCCGTCTACATCATTTTTTTCACGCTGGCCCAACATTTCGCTTGACACGGTGGTATCCGGCGAGCTATATGAGCATAAAGCGGGTGGGTTACTACTCGAACAACACGACCGATGTCAATGAATCGGCCGGCTATGTCGATACTGGCGCGGAGCGTATAAGGTTCATTTCACGGTGGTCGAAAGATCGACAACTAATTACGTTTTCAAATAGCCAAAAGGAGTTAACAATGCCAGTAACACCAACCTATCCTGGGGTTTATATCGAGGAAGTGCCCAGCGAGGTGCGCACCATTACTGGTGTCGCAACCTCTATTTCGGCCTTCATCGGGCGAGCCCTGCGGGGGCCGGTCGACGACCCCACCACGATTCACAGCTTCGCCGATTATCAGCGGATATTCGGCGGCCTGTGGGTGAAAAGCACCATGAGTTACGCGGTGCAGCAGTTCTTCCTCAACGGCGGCTCAGAGGCACTGATTGTGCGCGTCCACGTCCCCGCCCCCCCCACCCAAGCTATAGCGGAGTTGGGCGTGTTCAAATTGGTAGCCTTGGTCCCCGGTGCTTCGGGCAATGATTTGCAGGCCACAGTTGATTATGATTACGATTACAATGTGACTCCTTTCAACCCCCAGCTGTTTAATCTCAAAATCTACAAGTATGGCAGCCCCGTACTGCTCGAGACGTGGTGGGTCACAGTAGATTCTACTCAGGGCAACTACGTCACCAACGCCTTGCTGGCATCCACACGCGTGCGCGTACTGGACGGTTCAATGGACACCGACCCCGCGGCCGGACCTGCCGAAACAACAGTGGATAACCCTCCGTACTCCTTCACGGGTGGCCTCGACGCCGCCATCGCCTCCACGGCCAGCCTGAACGGGTGGACTCTGGTAGCCGCCAACCCCGGCGCCTGGGGCAACGACTTGGAAGCGGTGGTTGATTGGCAGACCAAGAATACTGACGACACTAAACTTTTTAACCTCAGTATCGATGAGAAAGATAAAGACACCGGTGAAGTGAAAACCAGCGAGTCGTTTCGCAACGTTTCCGTTGACACAGATTCCAAGAGGTTCGTAAACGCCGTTTTGGAAGAGGATTCCAAGCTGGTGGCAAAACCGGGTACGACGCCGGCCAGCCGGCCGGCTGAGGCCACCTTTACCTTCAGCGGTGGCTCTAATGGCGACCCGATTACGGACGCCCAGATCGTCGGCGGCGACGACGATACCTTCGAAGATGACAAACTCGGCTTGTGGGCGCTTGAAAAGGCTGATCTATTCAACATTCTGTGCATTCCACCGCTAACGCCGTACCAGGACGGTTCAGCGATTCTCCCGGACGAAACGGTGACCCTGACGCCGGCGCTAACCTACTGTCAGAAACGGCGGGCCATGCTGCTTATCGATCCGCCGGACAGTTGGAACGATGCGGCCGGCGCCGGCAGTGGTGTGTCGTCGCTGGATTCACTTCGTGACAAGAACTCGGCTTTGTTCTTCCCTAACCTGAAGGCCAAGGATCCCCTGCGGGAATACCGCGTACAGGAGTTCGCCCCGTGCGGAGCGGCGGCCGGAATATTCGCCCGCACCGACGGCGAGCGCGGGGTTTGGAAAGCGCCCGCCGGTCAGGACGCAGTAGTTCGCGGCGCCACTGGACTGGCTTACAAGATGACGGACGCCGAGAACGGCGATCTCAACCAGCTGGCGGTGAACTGCCTGCGGACATTTCCAGTGATCGGAAGTGTGGTGTGGGGAGCGCGGACGCTTGCTGGTGCCGATCAGCTGGCCTCGGAATGGAAGTACATCCCGGTCAGACGGACAGCTCTCTATATCGAAGAAAGCCTTTATCGCGGCACGCAGTGGGTAGTGTTCGAGCCGAACGATGAACCGCTTTGGTCGCAGATTCGGATGAACGTGGGGACCTTCATGCACGGGCTCTTCCGTAAGGGCGCGTTTCAAGGAATGACCCCGCGTGAGGCCTATTTCGTCAAGTGCGACAAAGAGACCACCACACAAGCGGACATCGACCTGGGTATTGTGAACATTCTGGTCGGATTCGCGCCGCTCAAGCCGGCTGAGTTCGTGATAATCAAGATCAGTCAAATAGCAGGCCAAACGCAGGCATAAGGAGATAGTGTTATGGCGCAGTTTACGGTGAATGCACAGCGTCTGGATCCCTACAAGAATTTCAAATTCCGAGTGAAGTGGGATGGGCGTTACGTGGCCGGCGTCAGCAAAGTGGGCGCTCTCAAACGATCAAACGCACCGATCGAGCACCGCGAGGGAGGCGATCCGAGCCATCAGCACAAGTCGCCGGGACCGACCAAGTGGGAAGCGATCAGCCTGGAGCGCGGCGTCACTCACGACAAAGAGTTCGAGAAGTGGGCCAACAAGGTCTGGAATTTCGGCGCCGGTCTGGGGGCGGAAGTTTCGCTCAAGGACTTTCGCAAGGACGTTTATATCGAGCTTTATAATGAAGCCGGCCAGCCGGTGTTGGCCTACAAAGTCTACCGCTGCTGGGTGTCGGAATTTACGGCCCTGCCCGATCTGGATGCCGGCGGCAACGGTGTGGCTATCCAGTCGATGAAACTGGAGAACGAGGGTTGGGAGCGCGACTACGACGTCGCCGAGCCCACAGAGCCGACCTTTACCGAGCCCGAGTAGCCATGCAGGCCTTAACGGAGCGGGATATCCTCCGGGTCTGGGAACGAGGGCGGAATCTACATCCGGTGGACCGAGCCCTGACCCTATTGACGGTTGCATGTCCGGACGAGGAGTATGAGGCATTGGCGGCGTTGGCCATCGGACGCCGTGATGCGCGGCTATTGGCCGTCCGCGAACTCACTCTGGGGCCGAGCTTGACAGGCGTCGCCGAATGTCCGAATTGTCGTGAGCGGCTGGAGTTCGGAGTGACGGCCTCTGACCTCGACGCCGACGAACTCACCGAACCGGTTCCCGCTGAACGGACTCTGGAGGTCGATGGATTCAGATTGCGCTTTCGTATGCCCACCAGCCTGGACCTGGCGGCCGTCGCTCGGTGCGAGGATGTCAAAACAGCCCGTGACCGTCTTCTGCAGCGATGCGTGTTGGAAGTAAGTCGGGGTGGCGATGAGACGACGGCGGATACCCTGCCGGAGTCAGCCATCGAGGCTCTCGATGTCGCTCTTGAGGAGTCAGACCCCCTGGGCAATATCCAGTTGGTGTTCGATTGCCCCCAATGCCACCATCACTGGTCGGCCACCCTGGATGTCGCGGTTTTCTTCTGGACCGAAATATCCGGATGGGCGATGCGCTTGATGAGCGAAGTGCACGGACTGGCCCGGGCTTACGGCTGGAGCGAGGCAGACATTCTGGTAATGAGTCCGGCCCGGCGGCAGTATTACCTTGAGATGGTGAGTTGATGGCGGATTTCCTGTCACGTTTGGCTGGTCGAACCTTGGGTCGGGTCGATCTGGTTCGTCCAACGGCTCCGCGTTCGTTCGGACCCGGACCAAAGCTGGACATCGATTATTCCGATGTCCAGCAGCCCGCGACGCCGGGAGAGGCCATCTCGGATGACCGAGAGTCACCCTTCGCACAGCAGGCGCCGACTCCACAGCCCCGGCGCCCCAATCGCGGACCGCTCGTGGAGAAACCCGGGCAACCTGAGTCTACGCCACCTGTACTGTCCTTCATAGAGGTCGGGGACCAGCCGCAACCAGGCCAGCGGACCACCCCGACATCGGACGATCGAGAGCCCGAGACAGTTCGACCGGCACCACCGGAGGCTGCGCGTACCGAGCCGGATCGAACGGCGAGTACTGACAGATCGTCGCGATCTGCGGCTACCGAAACCTTCGGCGAGGCTCTCCCGACAACGGAGCGACATTCTGAACCGCCGCTGGTGACACCGGTAAAGCGGAAATCAGATGGCTCCGTGCCAGTGCGTCCCAACTCCGAGGCCAGATCAGTCGATAAGCCGATCGATCTAGCGTCGCGCGGCGGAGATTGGGACACACGGGCGAGATTTGATGAGTTTCCGGCCGCCGGCGCACTGGAAAGGCACAGCGGCATCGTACGCCCCTCGGAGCCGACACCCACGTCTCACCGCACCGCAGCGTCGCACCCTAACGACCAATCTCAACTGGACGCGGGTCGCACGGTTGACCCTGTTTCAGGAAACTACCATCAGCGGCTAGCCGCGACGAACCGGGATGTCCGTCCCCCCCTGGTCCCGCTTGAGACGCAAGGGGGTGAGGCAAGGCTTGATATCGCGGGTGAAGGGAAGAGTCGAGCCGTTCGGATGCGCACCAGAGGCGGCGTGCGAGCCGACGCCGAGCTACCCAGCATCCGAGTGACCATCGGCCGCGTTGAAGTGCGGGCCTCGACGCCGCCCGCGTCGCCGACACCAACACCGCGCCCCAGATACCAACCCAACCTGACTCTGGATCAGTATCTGAAGCAGCGGAACGAAGGAGGATCATGAGCAATCACCTCGCCATAGCCACGGTGACCAAAGTCCTTGGTAAGCTGCTGAGTGGTAATCCGGTCCTTCCGTCCAACGATAACGCTGTGACCAACCTGCGACCCGGAGACCCCCAGATACCTGAGCTTGCGCTCAACATCTACCTCTATCAGGTCACGCCTAACACGGCGCTGCGAAACGAGGATCTCCCCACTCGCGGTTCGGATGGCAGAGTGGTCAGGCGCCCCCAAGCGGCTCTGGATCTTTTTTATCTTCTCACATTCTTCGGAGCCGAGGAGGATTTGGAGCCTCAGCGGATGCTGGCCGATGCCATCAGAGTGCTGCACGATCAACCGATTCTCACACGAGAAAACATTATTGCAGCCGTGACGGCCCAAGACGCCCCAACATGGCTGGGAGAGTCTGATCTGGCGGAACAGGTGGAGTTGGTGAAGTTCACTCTGGTTCCTCTTGACCTGGAGGAACTCTCCAAGCTTTGGTCGGTGTTTTTCGAGACCAAATACACCCTGTCGGTCGTCTACAAAGCGTCGGTGGTGCTGATAGAGAGCGACCGGCCTGAAAAATCAACGCTTCCCGTGCTGACTCGTGACGTGACCGTGCTCCCGTACTCGGTGGTCCCGCTGCCGACATTGGAGTCCGTACAACCGCCCAAGAAACAGCCGCGCGCTGCGCTGAGTGATACCCTTACGATCACGGGCCATCATCTTGACGGAGAGACCGTCAAGGTGATACTCGAAAACCGACACCAGGACGTACGACATGAGTTTGACATCGACAACGAAGACTATACCGCCGAAACGATTAAGGTAGTTCTGTCGGAGGCTTGGGATGACAGCAGCGGCACTCCGGTGGCGCCGGAAGATTGGGCGGTGGGCGTCTATACTGTTTGGGCGGAGGTCAAACTGCAGGGTGAGGCGTCAGCCCGCATCACCAATGCCCTGTCCATGCTGCTGGCGCCAAGGATTACCATCGCTTTTGGCTCTGAAACCTTGATCTTGACGGTCGGTTGCAGTCCCAAGGTGAGATCGGGACCGTACGTGGTGGATCCGGAAGACCAGGAAGACGTGGATCTGGGCGGTATCAGACAGAGGGTCTCACTCCTGTTAGGCGATCGTGAGATTCCAGCGCATTTCGATGAATGGACCGATCATCTGGTGTTCGACCTGGCTGAGTTGAATCCCGGCGAATACTATGTCCGGCTGCGAGTCGACGGGGTGGACAGCTTATTCATCGATTACGAAGAGACACCGCCGAAGTTCATCGAAACATTCAAGGTGACTATCGAATGAGCGCAACAAGGCATAATGAATGGGCTGAGGCCAATCAGCGCTACCTGAGGGCGGCGCTGGAGGAAGTAGCGAAGGCGCTCGATCGCCACGCCGCGCGCGCTAAGGGTGGGATCCCGAACTCGGGCGGCGCTGGAAGAGCGCGGCCGCCGGACCGGGAGGCAACCGCCGAAAATGAGACCGTTTCGGCTCTGCAGATTCTGTGCACGGTTTTCGGGTTGAGTAGTTTTGAGCGCGAGGTACTGCTATTGTGCGCTGGAATGGAATTGGACGCCGGTTTTGCCGAACGGTGCGCTGCGGCGCAGTCGAATCCCGACCGTCGTTATCCAACATTTGGCTTGGCGCTGGCGGCGCTTTCTGATCCGCACTGGAGCGGTTTGTCCCCCGGGGGACCGTTGAGATACATGCGTCTAATCGAGGTGGGAAACGGTGCCGGTCTGGTGCAAAGTCCGCTGAGGATTGACGAACGAATTCTGCATTACCTGACCGGCGTGCAGCATCTTGATCAGCGACTGGAGGGGTTTGTAAGGCCGGTTGAGCCTTTCAGCGAGTTGGTGCCGTCGTACCAGAAGCTGGCCGAGCGGGTGGCGGGGGCGTGGTCGCGCCCTGGAGGATCGGCGCCGGCGGTGCACCTGCGCGGTAGCGACTTGGGTACGATGAAGGCGATAGCGCTCCATGCTTGCGCTCAGGTGGGTTTTGGCTTGTGGCAGGTGTCGGCCCACCATCTGCCGATCGATGCTCGCGAGTTGGGAAGCCTGCTGCGTTTGTGGGAGCGTGAGGCCCTACTCGGTTCATACGCCCTTTTTCTGGCCTGCGAGGAATCGGACAGTATGGACGCCGCCCGACTGCAAACGGTCCAGCACTTTATCGATGCGGCCAGGCCGGGTTTGATCGTGGGTGGTGAGATTCGTCGGTCAAGGTCGGGACGGCCGAGGATCACGCTGGAGGTGGGGGCGCCGACGGCGGCGGAGCAACGTTCCCTGTGGCTCAGTGCTCTGGGTGAGGCGGCCGCCGGTCTGGATGGTGATCTGGACTATCTGGTGACACAGCATCGACTCACTCCCTCGTCCATTCATGCCGCAGCCAGGGAGGCGCTCGATCGACAGGAGCCCGGCGACAAAAACCGTGCCGATGCAGCCCGCATACTGCGCGAGTATCTTTCCGAGGCATGCCGGGTGCAGGCGCGCTCCAGTTTGAGCGCCCTCGCTCAACGGATTATCCCCGCCGCCGGTTGGGATGACCTGGTTCTGCCGCAGCCACAAATCAAAGTGCTCAGGGAAATCGGTATTCACGTCCGGCAGCGCATGAAGGTGTATGAAGACTGGGGTTTCGCAGCCAAAACGACACGGGGACTGGGGATCAGTTCGCTGTTCGCCGGATCCAGCGGCACCGGCAAAACGATGGCGGCGGAGGTGCTGGCCAAAGAGTTGGGCCTGGATCTGTTTCGCATCGACTTGAGCCAGGTGGTCAGCAAGTACATCGGCGAAACGGAAAAGAACCTGCGGCGGGTGTTCGATGCCGCCGAGGAGGGCAGCGCCATACTCTTGTTCGACGAAGCGGATGCGCTTTTCGGCAAGCGCAGCGAGGTCAAGGACAGCCACGACCGCTATGCCAATATCGAGATCAGCTATTTGCTGCAGCGGATGGAGTCGTATCACGGGTTGGCCATACTGACCACCAATATGAAGAAGGCTTTGGACAAGTCGTTCTCGCGGCGGCTGCGCTTCATCGTACAGTTCCCGTTCCCGGACGCCGAGGGACGGGCGGAGATCTGGCGGCGGATTTTCCCGGCCGAAACACCCTTGGACGGTCTCGACATAGGCAAGCTGGCCCAACTGAACGTGGCCGGCGGCGTCATCCGCAACATCGCGATGAACGCGGCCTTTCTGGCGGCCGAGGCAAACCAGGCGGTCGGCATGACCCATATCCTGGGCGCGGCCCGGACCGAATACGCCAAGCTGGAGAAGCCCTTGACCCAATCGGAAGTGCGAGGTTGGATGTGAAACCGAGAGACATCGAGTTACACATAGAGGAACTCGTGCTGAACGGCCTGCCGTACGTGGATCGACATAGGTTCGGCGCGGCGGTGCAGCGTGAGTTGACTCGGCTGATTGCCGAGCGAGGTCTGCCGCGGTCGTTGCAACAGGACGGGGTGATATCTCGGATCGACGGCGGCGGATTCGAGGTCGCGCCGGGGTCGACGGAAAGAGCAATCGCCGGGCAGGTGGCTCGGTCGGTTTATGGAGGATTCGGCGAATGAGCGTTAGAGTCCACTCACCGGCGGGCAAGAGTAAGACCTCGAGCCTTACGCCTAAGGCCGGAGGTGTACGGGAACGGCGGGCCTTCTGGAGCGGACCGAGCCTTACGGATGAGCACGCCAAGCCGTTGGTCTCGCAGCTACCGCTCTTGCAGCCGAAGCTGACAATCAATGAACCGGGTGACAAGTACGAGAAGGAAGCGGACCGGATGGCGGACTCTGTCATGCGGATGCCGGAGCCTACTATTCAGCGAGCGCCGACGTGACCGTATGCGAAATGTCCTCCGGGCGAGGACAATGAGACAGATGAGTCGACGGTGCAGACCAAACCAATTGCCGAGCAGATAACGCCGATTGTCCAGCGCCAGGAGGCGCCTGAGGAGGCAGAGGAGGAACCCGCGGCAGCACCTGCCGTGGTGAGCATCGAAATACAGAGGGATACTGAAACCGCTCAGGCTACACTAGGCGCCATGACCGTCAACGGAACAGAGCTGGATACACTCGAGTTGCCCGACCGCAACAACGCGGCCACAAATAACTCAGCAACGGCCGGAAGAATAAACGCGGGGACTTACCAGGCTCATGTCAGAACAGATGGTGCACGGGGCTGGCGTCTGGAACTCGAGGGTGTCGAGGGAAGAAGCAACATACAGATACACGTCGGCAACTATCCGGCCGATACCACCGGGTGCATTCTCCCCGGAACCGGCAGAAGCGGCGACATGGTAACCAACTCCAGTGACGCCCGGCAGCAGATAAGAGATATCGTGGATGCCGCCGGTACGAACGCCACAATACAAGTCACCATCACCGATGTTCCCGAAGCGGAAGAAACGGAAGAAGCCCAGGAGACGGCGCCGGCGGAGCCGGAAGAGTCCACAATTCAGCGGAAAGAGGCTTCCCACGCAACTCCGAGCATTACCCATGGGCCGGCTGGTCGGATTCCGGCCGCCCGTAGTCCGAGCTGGGAAGTTGAACGTCCGGGATGGGAAACGAAGATAGGCTCATTGCGCATCGGCGGCCAGCCGCTTGATAGGCAGACGCGCGGTTATATGGAGCCGAGGTTCGGGTATGATTTCAGCCGGGTGCGCGTTCATGCCGACGGCGAAGCGGCCAATGTCGCCCGGTCGGTGAACTCGCGAGCCTTCACCGTGGGCCGGGATATGGTGTTCGGCGCTGGCCAATACGCGCCGAGGACCTCAACCGGACAGCGGCTGTTGGCACATGAGTTGACGCACGTGGTGCAGCAGGGTGGTAGACCGGCTGCATTGTCTCTCGCTGTGCATCGCAGGACCACCGGAGAGCATGACGCTGGCCGGCCGCTGATCGGTCTTGTCCAAAAGAAGGAATCCAAGAATCGCTGCGCCGACAAGCTTGGCTCCTGCGACTTCTACAAGTGCATGTCTGATTCGACACCTGGAGACAAAGAAAAGGGGTACTACTGGAACTATGGATACAAATACTGTAACAGATTCTCCAAGTCGTCCCTGGCGACCGATCCGAAATCGGCGTGGTGGATAGCGTGTGTAACCCGCGACTTGCAGCAAGCGATTATTGACAAGTGCGTTCAGCATGAGCCGCACCTTGAGAAGGTGAAAGACTGCGCATATGGGACTCATGCCGAGACGTACACGTGTTGCGGAATATGCGAACTCGACAAATTCTTCCTCAAGCAACTCAGGGTGATGGCGGTTCCGGATCCTGGCGACGTTTTCGGCAAGCGGGGATTGAAGCAAATAGCAGAGGCTGCTGTTGCGTGTTTCGTGAGGCCGTTTGTCTTCCAGGCGTACATAGACAAGTTCACAACCTGGTTTGGGGATCTGAAAGAGGATGAACTCGGTGCGGACTTGGCCGGGAAGGCAAAGGCAAATCCACAGGGATATTATAAGCTGATTCTGGGCGTTATCGAACTGCTCTCTAATACAGCCCAAGATGACGATGTTGCTCAGGAGTTTATGGAGTCTCTGACAGAAGAGGATATTGCCGACATGGCCGCAACCTCTTATGGTCGCCACATACTGTTCATCATGAAGTCAGCTCTGAAGAGCGGTATCACTTTCAAGAGCGAACAGAAACAGATCAAACGCATCGGCAGCGCAGGTGATTCTCCCAACAAAGGTGTTGCGGACACAGACAAGAGGGGTTGGCTCAAGATAAAGCACCTGGATGGCTCCGAGTACCCTCCTCTTCCCAAATATCTTCGTGTCTATCATACGACGACGGTAGGGGGGAGAGAGAACTTCAAGATCCTGGAGTCGGGCCACGATGGGGCGCTTGTGGGATCCTCGGCCAGCGTCCGGCAGAAAGTCAGTGGTGGATCGTATCTCTCGAGTAGCATGACATACAAGGGTGCCGCCAGTGTGGCCTTCAAGAAAAAGGGCGAATCCACGTATTCGGGTCGCAAGGTGTTGGCTGGCGAGGTGACATATTCGGGTAAGACGGTGGCGGCCATAACAAGTCTTGCGAATGAGGTTCCTGACGGAACGCATGATTTAGAGATCCCTTATGAACCACACAGCGTACATGGGGAACCATACGAACCACAATCGATATTCGCCGCAACCTGGTTCCGAGTCGGGCACTCTGGTGATCGGTTTCTTCACCCTGGCAGGTTCACTGATGGCTGCGCCACGGTTACTGACGTCGAGGAATGGACCGAAATCTACAACCACCTGATCAACAGGCGGAAAGGAGATAACAAAAGTGTGGGGACAATCACGGTTAGCTGAGAGACAGGAGAATCCTGATGGGATAGTGGAAGCAACAGCCGACCATTGCGCCATCACCGACGGAGATAACACCCCATGACCATATTCCCCGGGGCGCCGAGGATCCTCAAGGCCGCTATCGTTGATATCGACGTTACATTGCTGAATACCAGCGTGATCATACTCCAGTACAACCCGGAGGAGTTGACGCGCAGCCTCAAGCCGCAAACGGTGGGCGCTGAGGACGGCGGCAACACGGTCGAAGCCATGCGGCTGAAGGGACCGCCCATCGAGACCTTTACGGTCAAGGCGAATATTGATGCCTTCGACCAGTTGGAAAAGGCGGATCCGATCGCTGTGGGCCTCGGCATCGAACCGCAACTGGCCACGCTGGAGATGCTGCTGTATCCCAAGAGCTCGCTTATTATCGCCAACACCGCCCTGATGCTGGCTGGGGCCATCGAGATAATCCCGCCGGCCACTCCGTTCACGCTCTTCATCTGGGGAGCGAAGAGAGTGCTGCCGGTGCGCCTGACCAGCCTTAGTATTGAGGAGAAGATGTACGACACGCTTCTCAATCCGATCAAGGCCGAGGTGAGTCTGGGGATGCGGGTTCTCAGCTACAGCGATCTGCCCACCGACCATCCGGGCTACTACATATACCTGGCGAATCAAATAGTGAAGGAAGCTCTGGCGCTTATCGGCCGAGTGAACAGTCTCGCCGCCGCCGGCGGCGCCGCAGTGAAACTGTTTTGAAAGGGAATGATCAGTGCCCAACCAGGATAGTCGTTACAGTGCCGTCTCCAAGGCTGAGTACACCACCGCCGACGGACGCAAGATCATGTACCTGAACCGTCGTTTCCTGCCGCCGGCCGAAAGCCTGCCGCTTTTGGTGGAGGTGAGTTGGGTGGACGGCGATCGCCTCGATTTGATCGCCGCTCGCACCATCGGCGACCCTGAACAATTCTGGCGCATCTGTGACGCCAACAACATGATGAACCCGTTCGACGAGCCGGCCGAGCCGGGCGACAGGTTGCGCGTGCCGTTGCCGCAGGTCGAGGAGGCCCGATGAGTTTTTTGGGGATGCACCTGACCGTCTGGATCGGCAAGTCCGTGCCGGCGCCGGCGCCGCCGATGTTTCTGGAGGTGTTGGAGAGCGTTGAGGTGACGCACAGCGACGAGGGCCGGTCTGGGTTTCAGGTTATTCTCCAGATGGGTCGGTCGGGCCCCTTGGACCTGGTGGACTTCAGACTGATCAAGGATCCCCTGCTCAATGTGTACAACCGGGTCCTCTTGATGGTAACCTTCGGCGCCAGCCCCCGGGTACTAATGGACGGTATCATCACGCGGACCGAAACTTCACCCAGCAACGAACCGGGAAGTTCGAGATTGACCATCACTGGTGAGGACGTCAGCGTGATGATGGACCTGGAGGAAAAGTCCGAGGAACACCCGGCGCAGATGGACTCGCTTGTGGCCCTCAAGATAATCGCCAGTTATGCCCAATACGGCCTTATTCCCATGGTCATACCGCCGTCGGTGATCGATCCGCCTATTCCTATCGATCGGATACCGGTCCAGCAGGAGACCGATCTGGGACACCTTCAAAACATGGCGAAACGGCACGGCTATGTATTCTACGTGATACCCGGCCCGGCTCCGCTGACCAATACCGCCTACTGGGGACCGCCCCTTCGCGTAGGTGTCCCGCAGCGGGCGCTCTCGATGAACATGGGGCCGGACACCAACGTTGAGGATATCAGTTTTTCCAATAACAGTATGGCGCCGACGACGCTGTCCGGCAAGGTTCAGGATCGTTTGACGAATCAGGTGATACCGGTCGTAACGCCGGCCAGCACCCGCCTGCCCTTGTCTCTCCGGCCGGCCTGGGCGGCCAATTTCCCCAACGTTCGCACCAAACAGTTTCGAGCCAGCGGACTGACCGCGATTCAAGCTCTCGCCCGCGCCCAGGGTGAGATGGATGCGTCCCAGGACCAGGTCGTTACGGCCAGCGGCACACTGGATGCGCTTCGCTACGGCGGCTTGCTGAAACCGCGGGAACTGGTGGGGGTGCGGGGTGTCGGGTACACCAACGACGGCTTTTACTATGTGAAAAGCGTGAAACACATCATCCGCAAGGAGGCATACAAACAGCAGTTTGTTCTCACCCGCGAGGGTACGGGATCAACGACGCCGTTTGTGATACCATGAAACAATTCTTCGGTAAATATCGCGGCAAGGTGGAGAATAACATCGACCCTATGCAGTTAGGGCGGGTTCAGGTGAGCGTGCCGGCGGTGTTTGGCAGCGGCTCCCTGTCGTGGGCTATGCCTTGCGCCCCGTATGCGGGACCGGGTGTAGGGTTCTTTATGGTGCCTCCGGTCAGGGCCAACATCTGGGTGGAGTTCGAGAGTGGTGATCCGGACTACCCCATCTGGAGCGGCTGCTTCTGGGGTCAGGGGGAAGTACCGGCCATGCCGGCGCTGGCCGAGATCAAGACGATCAAAACCGAGGGCATTACCCTGGAGTTGAGCGACCTACCGGGCGTGGGCGGACTCACTATCGAGGTCAACCCGCCGGTGGTGGCCACGCCCCTCAAGATGGTTTTCAACGTGTCAGGCATTGAGATCAGCAACGGTGCGGCCAAGGTGAAACTGTCGCCGGTGAGTGTTTCGGTCAACGACGGCGCTCTGGAGGTGATCTGATGCCCGGTATGTTGGTTCACGTTGGGGCCACCATGATGTGTCCGCACGGCGGCCAGATTTCGGTTATCCCTACCAACATGAGAGTGATGGTCAGCGGCCAGCCGGTGGCTACTATGGGCGATACATTCATGGTGGCGGGCTGCCCCTTCACCGTACCCACAGGCGTGCCGCAGCCCTGTCTCACAGTGCAATGGCTGGCGCCGGCCATGCGCGTGATGGTAAACCGGCAACCGGCTATCCTGCAAGACAGCACCGGCCTGTGCCAAGGGGCCGCACCCCAAGGACCGCCTAACGTCGTTGTCACCCAGGTGAGAGTAAAGGGAATTTGATGCAGATTGATTATCCATACAGCGTGGGCCGTCAAAAACGAACCATGACCACCGACGAAGAGGACCACATCCGTGATCTGATAGAACAAGTGCTGTTCACGTCGCCGGGGGAGCGCGTGAACCGTCCGGAGTTCGGCACCGGCCTGATGCAATTGGTGTTCGCCCCCAACTCGGCGGAACTGGCCGCGGCGACCGAGTCGTTGGTGCAAGGGGCGCTGCAGCGGTGGCTGGGTGAGGTAATCCTGGTGGAGGCGGTGCAGGTGGAAAGCGAAGAGTCGACCCTGCGGGTGACCGTGCGGTACCAGATCCGACGCAACGGACAGCGACAAACCCAGCAGTTCACGCAGGAGGTGTAGGGTATGGGGTATCAGTATCGCTGTCGAGACGAGATTCGACGTTTGAAGTTTGTCGGTCCGAGCGCTCCGGCCGACGTTTACGCCATCGACTACCTGGAGGTGATCGACAAAGAGGCGCTGGACGAACACGGCGAAGAATGGAGCCCCCGTCAGCAGACGCTCGTCATTAGGTTCTTTAGAGGGCTGCCGGATACGATATCAAAGGACAATGTTCGGATCGAAGGCGGTGTGCGGGTAACGCCCATCAAGGTTCTGTGGGCCGTTCGCGCCACCGATGCCGATCCCGATAATCAGATCGACATCGACCGCATCAAGGGTACCATCCCCACCGATGCTGCTGATTATTTCCTGGTGATACGTACCGACGCGCCGGGCGACTTCTCGACCTACCGCTTGAGACTGGTCGCTACCACTGTCTGGCCCGGAGATGACTTTACGCTGGATCCGATTCTGAGTCAGGTCGATTTCTGGTTCAAAGTGGAGTGTCCCAGCGAATTCGACTGCCCGCCGGAGCAGGTCTGCCCACCCGACCCGCCGTCGGAACCGATCATCGACTACCTGGCCAAGGACTACGCCGGATTCCGACGGTTGCTCTTGGATCGGCTTTCGGTGGTGATGCCCGAGTGGCGCGAGCGCAACGTCGCGGATATAGGGATCACGCTGGTGGAGCTGCTGGCCTACGCCGCCGACCACCTTAGCTATTACCAGGACACCATAGCCAACGAAGCCTACCTCGGTACGGCCCGCCAACGCATATCGATGCGTCGTCATGCCCGTCTTCTGGACTACACAATGCACGACGGCTGCAATGCGCGCGCCTGGGTCCGGTTCGAGTGCGACGATAACACCGGAAAGACTATCCCGGCCGACACGCAGTTGACCACCAAGATCGAATCCGACTCAGGAGTGGGCCGCACCGAAAGGGACGACCTGCGACCAACCAACCAGCCCCGGATCTTCCAGACGATGTATGACATTGAACTGCATCAAGCCCACAATGAAATGCACTTCTACACCTGGGGGGACGAGAAGTGTTGCCTTCCTAAAGGCGCGACACGCGCGACGCTTTGCGATAACCTGCTCGACCCGCCGGAGCAAGACAAGAATCGTCTGTGTCTGAGGGTTGGGGATGTTTTGATTCTTGAGGAACAGTATGACCCCGACTCGGGACTGGAGGGAGACCCGGCCCACCGCCACGCCGTCCGCCTGACAAAGGTCATCCCCGAGGCCAATGAAGATGAGCATGGGCACCGGACGCCGAGTGAAACACGCACCGATCCTCTGACCGATTGGGCCATCGCTGATATCGAGTGGCACGAACAGGACGCTCTGCCCTTCGCGCTGGACATTACGACGGTAACCGTGACGACCCAAAGCGGCGTGGAAGTCAGAGAGGCAAGCGTGGCGCGCGGCAATGTGGTGTTGGCCGATCACCGTGACACGGTTGAGGACGAGGAAGTGCCGCTTCGAGACCAAAACGAAGATGATGCTTCAGTGTCGACTGAACTACAAACCGATCTCCTGCCCTTGGTGACCCTGAGCAAAACCAATGTGACCTTTCGCTCTCTATACGTTCCGTACGACGAACGCCGAGGACAATGGAACCCGGCTACCGGTGCCCTGATCCAGAATCCCCGTGAGGCCCTGCCCGAGGTAAGGCTTTATTCGGCTCCGTTGGCCGAGTTGGTCGGAGAACCACAGCCGTGGCTGCCCCTGCTTGATCTGCTCGCCAGCTGCGATACAGCCACCGAGTTCGTAGTCGAGACCACCAGCGACGGTAAGGCCCACCTGCGTTTCGGCGACGAGATCTATGGCACGGCGCCAAAGGAGAAGGAGCTTTACGCTTACTACAGCGTCGGAAACGGGACGGCCGGCAACGTCGGAGCCGAAGCGATCAACCAATTAGTGTCGCCGGTGCAATATGTCAAGTTGGTGTGCAATCCTATGCCGGCTCAGGGTGGTCGGGAACCGGAGTCGATAGAAGAGGTTCGCATCAACGCTCCGCAGGCCTTCCGCACCCAGGAGCGGGCCGTCACCGAACAAGACTACGCCGAAGTCATCCGACGCCATCCTGACGTGCAGAAAGCGGTGGGGAGCCGCCGCTGGACCGGTAGTTGGCACACCATGTTCGTCACGGTAGATCGCAAAGGGGGTCGTCCGGTGGATTGGGAATTCGAAGCGGAACTCCGGGAGTTTCTGGAGAGGTTTCGTCTGGCTGGACAAGACGTAGAGATTGACGCCCCGCGCTTCGTGCCGTTGGACATCCTGTTTACCGTCTGTGTGGCGCCGGGATATTATCGCGCCGACGTCAAAGAGGCGCTTCTGGAAGTCTTCAGCAATGCCCGGTCAGCGGCCGGGGTCCGTAGGTTTTTCCATCCGGACAATTTCACTTTCGGCCAACCCCTCTATTTGAGCCGGTTGATAGCCACGGCTATGGATGTCCCCGGTGTTGCCTGGGTAGACTTCGACAACACCCCTCCAAAACCTAACAAGTTCCAGCGGTGGGGGGCGGCTCCCAACGAGGAGTTGGAGAAGGGCGTGCTGGAGGTTGCGCGCCTGGAGATCGTCCGACTGGACAACGACCCGAACGCGCGGGAAAACGGCAAGTTGGATTTTGAAATGGTGGGAGGCATGTGAGCATGGCTGCCGAAGACAATGACCGGAAATCGCTGTGTTGTAAGCCCCAAACGGAACATCCCGAGATCAGCAACCGACCCGGATTGAGCGAACTGAAGTATCGGCTTGGTACTCACGGAACGTTCCTGCGTCACATGATGGCTCGGCTGCACCGGCAGAAGATTCCCGACGGTAATAACAAGGGGACACGACCGTTGACGGCGCTGACCACGCGTGACAGCGATGATCCCGCGATCGCCATGCTGGACGCCTGGGCCACGGCTGCCGACGTGCTCACTTTTTATCAGGAGCGCTTCGCCAACGAGGGCTTTCTGCGCACGGCCAAGCAGCGTCGCTCCGTGCTGGAGTTGGCCCGCGCCATCGGCTATGAATTGAAGCCGGGGGTGGCCGCCGGCAGCGTCGCCGCTTTCATCGTCGACGACGGCAAGAACTCACCCAAAGCGGTCACGGTCGAGACGGGAACCCAGATCCAGAGTGTGCCGCAGAAAAAGGACGAATTGCCGCAGACGTTCGAGACCATGGACGATATCACGGCGCGGGTGGAATGGAACAAATTGACGCCCCGGCTCACCGAGCCGAGAGACATCGAACGCAGTCAGAAGGAGCTGTACCTGAAAGGCGTGGATACGAAACTGGAGCCCGGTGATGCCATCCTGTTTGTCGGCAATGATCGCACTGACAAAAAGTCCGAGAAGTGGTTCGATATGGCGGCGATACGAATCGTGCAGACGGTCACACCTCATCAGAAGTCCGGTGCCATGGATGCATTTTCCGTAGTCACCTGGGAAGACAATCTGGATTATGACATCGGAGCGTCGACCGCCGATGGCAACCGTGCCGGGGACCTTCCCCAAAAGAAAGGGCGCGGTATAGTCAAACCGATCGTCGCAGTCCAAGAATCGCAGGCGACACTGGCTAGCGACAATCCGAAGGTTTTTGCGTTCCGTCAGAGAGCGGCGTTATTTGGATACAACGCACCCGAAGGTAAGCTGGTGGTGACGGGGGCCGGCGGTGATGGCGTAGCGGTTACCGACCAGGAACCGACTAATTACGCCTATTTGGACGCCCCCTACCCCGACATTCTAGCGGGCAGTTGGCTGGCCTTCGAGAAGGGGACGGCACCTGCCAGAACGCTATTCAAAGTCAATAAAGTATCGGTGCAGCCGTTTTCCCGGACGTTCAGGGTTGCGTCGGGAGATACGGAAGCAGATATCGTTGTATCATCCAAATCCACTTTCGTCAACCTGGATGTAATCTACGATCCCGACAACTTCAGCCCGCGCCAAACCGCCGTGCTTGCCGTTAGTGAACATCTCGAACTGGCCGAAAAGCCGATCAGTGAGCCCGTGTTCGGCAATGAGATTGTACTCGGTAAAGTAGTCCCCAATCCAACAAAAGGTCAAATGATGGTGGTGAGCGGGAAACCGGTCACTCACGTGCGCTATGTCGGACCACCCCTTGAGGTCAAGTACATCTCACCAGCGCGCTGGTTTCTTTTTTGGTGGTCGTGGTTCAAACTTAAGACGCTGGCGACGGACGACGTGCTGGAAATCACCTCCCCCCCGGAGCGGACTGGTCCCGACGAGATCAGATGGCACTTGAAGGATAAGAAGGGCTTTGCCGATTCCTTGGTGACTAGTTCCGACAATGTCGTGCCGGAGCCGCCGGCCGAGGACGCCGAGACCATGGTTGAGGTGGTCATTCTGGATGAGTCGGAGTCCGACGGCGAGCGCACCACACTGCGCCTGAAAAACGCCCTGACCAACGTTTACGATCGAACCACCGTCACGATCTCGGCCAACGCGGTGAAGATCACTCACGGCGAGTCCGTCGCAGAGGTCCTGGGAAGCGGGGACGGCTCCAAAAAGAACCAGCACTTCGTGCTGAAGAAAAATCCGCTCACCTATGTGTCGGCGGAGACCGCCGGCGGCGCTCAGAGCAGTCTTTCCGTCCGCGTGGACGACGTTGAATGGGAAGATCAACCGTCGCTGTACGAGCGCGCCGCCGACCACAGATGCTACACGGTCCGCATCGACAACGAGGCCAAGGCCACCGTCATATTCGGGGACGGCGTGCAAGGAGCGCGCCTGCCCACGGGCACGGAGAACGTGGTCGCCGGGTATCGCACCGGGATCGGACCGGAAGGCGAGGTGGGCGCGGAACTGCTGACCCTGCTGAAGAAAAAGCCGCTGGGCATTCGGGAGGTGACTAATCCGATTGCTGCGACCGGCGCGGAGGCGCCCCAAAAGCTGAAGGACGCGCGCGAGAACGCCCCGCTCACCATCCTGACTCTGGACCGCGTGGTGTCGTTGACGGACTTCGAGGATTTCGCCCGCGCCTTTGCCGGAATCGGCAAGGCCAAAGCTTCGGCCTTGCTGGCCGGTGAAAACAGTCTCGTTCACATAACGCTGGCCGACGCCTCGGGTCATGCGGTAAGTGGTGACCTGCGAGGCCGTCTCCTTTCCGCCATTAATCAGGCGCGCGATCCCCTGAGGGAGGTGCGGCTGCAGAGCTATGAACCGGTTCTATTCAACGTGAGGGCTTCGATCAAGATCGAGGCGGCATACAATGACGAGACAGTGACAGCCGACATCGCCGCGTTGTTGAAAGCGGAGTTCTCCTTCGAACAGCGACAGTTCGGACAACCGGTCACGGCTGCTGAGATCATGGATCGGATTCACCAAGTCGACGGTGTCATCGCCGTGGACCTGGACGAGCTGTACCGTCTCGATAAGTCGGGTAATCCCGAAAGCCCGCTGCTGTCACCCGTGCTCACAGCGAAAAACGCCCGCCTCGAAAAGAACGCTGATGGGAAGGAACGGATTGAACCCGCCCAACTGCTGATGATAAACGAAAGCGGCATTGTTATCGAGGAGATGGACTAATGGCTGGCCCGAAACAAGAACGGCTCTACAAACTGCTGCCGGCCGTCTACCGCATTCGGGACGCCCGTGAGGGTGAACCGCTGCGCGCCCTGCTGGCCGTGATCGAAAGCGAACTGGAACTGGTTGAGGCTGATATCGACGGTCTCTACCGCAACTGGTTTATCGAGACCTGTGACGAATGGGTCGTCCCATACATTGCGGACCTGGCCGGATCACGACCGCTTCACACGGTCGGGAGCGCGGGCGTTTACAGCCTGCGGGCGTACGTGGCCAATACCATTCGCTACCGTCGGCGCAAGGGGACGGCTACCGTACTTGAGCAGCTTGCCCGCGACGTGTCGGGCTGGCCGGCCCGGGTGGTGGAGTTCTTCCAACTGTTGTCTACTACGCAGCATATGAACCACCTCCGCCTCGACAGCCCGGCCACGGCCGATCTGCGCGACTTCCAGCAACTTGACCTTCTCGGCAGTCCGTTTGAGTGCAGCCCGTACACCGGCGAGGTGCGTCGGATCGCCTCCGGCCGGGGCAAATACAATATTCCCAACATCGGGCTCCACCTGTGGCGGCTGAAGAGCTACCCGTGCCGACGAATCAGCGCCCGCGCCGTGGACGGCGATGCCCCGCGCTACCATCTCAACCCGCTGGGCTACGACATACCATTGTTCAACGATCCTCAGACCGAGACCGAGATCACGACGCTGGCCCAGGAGGAAAACGTCCCCGGACCACATCGACGGCTTGCCCTCTGGGAAGACCTCCGCGATTATCGCCGCGAGATCATAAAGGGGAACCCCGAACCCCACACTCCATACTTCGGTGTCCGGCCGCCGATAACCGTCTACGTCGATGACGGCGCGGGCACTCATCAGCCGTTGCCTCCACAAGAGCTGGAAATATGTAACCTGAGCGATTGGGACGACGATCAAAACTGGACGCCACCGACCAGTAAGACATATCAAGTGGAGGGCCTGACGCCTCCGGAAGGTCAATTCACCAGCAAAGTGGGTGTGGACCCGAAACTGGGGCGGATGGTGGTGTTACAAGGCGCTACTGTTCCCGATCCGATTGAAGTGAGTTACTCGTACGGCTTCAGCAGTGACCTCGGCGGCGGACCTTATGACCAATGGGAAGCGCTGGCGAAGCTGATCGGCGAGAAAGTGCCGACATGGTGGGCACTGGTGTCGAAAGACCCAATATCTCTGATGGATCCGAATGTGAATGTCAAAGCCTACACGATTCTCAAAGATGCCGTTGAAGCCTGGAAAACTCACGCTCTGGTCCACAAAGGATTTGGAGTAATCTCCATACTGGACAGCCGTACGTATGACGAGGAGTTGACGGGTGGCCAGATAGTCAGCATCCCCGACGACAGTCAGTTGGTCATGATGGCGGGTGCCCCTCCTGACATCGACATTCGGGCGATCGTGGGTGAAAACGTTGATGACCCTGATGCTGTCGTTCTGGAGATTGAGACGGTCGTTGAGACCATGAGGGACAAGTTCGGGGCATTGGTGCGACCTCATCTTAGTTGCAACATATCGGTACAGAAACCCAATGGCGCTAAAGCCGAGGGAAGTGAGTTGATCATAAGCGGTCTACTGATAGAAGGCCAGTTGACCGTTCTCGTCGGCCAACTCGGCCGCCTCTGTCTGCTCAATTTGACTCTTGTGCCGGGACACGGAGGTCTTGTTGTGAATGAGTCGACAGACAAGAACAAGCAGAACAGCGGATTGCAGGTGTCACTGGAGCGCACGATTTGCGGTCCGATATCATTGCCCGATACCGTCGGCAAGCTGACAATCACCGACTGTATTGTGGATGCGTCGCTCGACACCGACGGTGATCCCGCGATAAGCGCTCTTGGCGCCGACGTCACGATAGAATCGACCACGGTCTTCGGGTCCAGCAAGGTGCGCACGTTGTACGCCAATGAGAGCATATTCACCGGTCAGGTCGTGGCCAACCGTCGTCAGGAGGGCTGCGTGCGCTTTTGTCACGTCCCCAGGGACTTCCGGGACCCGACCAAAGATTCGCGGGTGCCGAGGCGTTACCGGTGTCAGCCGGATCTCGCCCTGAAAGCGGTCGATGGCGAGACCGCCGACCCGGAAGTCATCGAAACAATTCTGCGGCGAGTCGGGCCGCGGTTCACATCGGAGAAATACGGAGATCCCGCCTATGCCCAACTGAGCCTGAGGTGCCCGAAGGAGATCAGTGGCGGCGCCGAGGATGGGTCTGAGATGGGAGCGTTCAACCATCTGAAACAACCACAGCGCGAGGCCAATTTGCGAGTGGCGCTCAGTGAGTATCTGCGCTTCGGGCTCGAGGCGGGCATTTTTTACGTTACCTGAGGAGGTAGGGAATGAGTGGAGATATCAGTCGAAACACTTTCAAACGCTGGAAGCATTACAGCGAGGTATTGTTGCAGCAGGGCCGAGTGGCCTTGGATGCCGACGCCAACGAACAAATAGCTATCCAGAAACATCTGCGAAGAACGGCCCTGACCGACGTCATCGGGTGTTGTGGGGTGCCCGAAAACAACGCCGGCTTCGGTGTCGATTTCGAGCCTATCGGATCGGACCCAGGCGCTGAGCAATTCCTCACCCTGACGCCGGGCCGTCTTTACTGTGGAGGAATCTTGTGCGAACTGGAGGCGACACCGCTGAATGTCATCAGCTTCCCCAGCAACAAAGAGGTTGAACTGACTGCACTAACGGTAGACGGTCGGGAGTTGGACGAAGATCAATGGGTGGAGATATCGGCCGGTGGGGTAACCCAGTTGCTGCGAATTACCGGGATAGCAAGTTCCCCGACACCCAAGCTCACTCTACACATTGATGTCGACTCCCTGCTGCGGGATATGACCAAGTCGCCTCAATTGCGCCGCATCGTTACTTATGATACGCAACCTGACTATCCCGGCTATCCGGCTCCGACAGGACTGGAGCTACACCCGGACGACAGTGTGTATCTTGCCTACCTCGACATCTGGTCGCGCGACATCACCGCTGTGGAGGATCCGCAACTGCGGGAGGTGGCGCTGCAGGGACCGGACACGGCTACTCGTACGCAGACGATCCAGCAGGTGAAACTGCTCAAGCTTGGTGACGAGGTGAACAACGGCAACGCCGACTGCAAAGACTACGCCTGTCCCTCGTTCCCCCAAGGCTGGGGCGGCGACGCCACGCTGCGCGCCCGGTCCAAACCCGGCGAACCGACCGAGCATCCCTGTGTCGTGCCAGCCACGGCCGGCTATCGGCGGCTGGAGAACCAACTCTATCGCGTCGAAATCCACCATAGCGGATCGCCCCATGGTTGGCGGCCTTCGTCGCCGGGGCATGCAGATGTGCACGAAGTCGTCTCTGTCACACCCGACAGCGAAGATGCGACAGAAGGTGAAATCACTCTGGCCGCTTGGACGAGTGACTATTGGCAGGTCGGCCAGGTGGTCGAGTTGTACAGCGCACAAACCGAAAACGGTGACCATGCGGCTGCCCTCTTTCGAATCACCGCTGCCGACGAGGAACACGCGCAACTCACCCTCGCCGGCGATGATTCGCTCGATCCCAACGCCGCCCTTTCAGCTTTTGGTAACGATACTCTTCTGCGGCTTTTTCGCGTGGCCACCTTCAAGTGGTCCCGTGAAAACGGATCATTGGTTTTCTCCATAGAAGAAAAGCCGAGCGGCAGCAACAACCAGTTGAAAGTGAGCAGTCTGGGGCGGGATGACGTTCTGTCGCTGTCGCCCAACGATTGGGTGGAGCTGTCCAACGATGCCATCGAACTCCAAGGCGTTCCGGGATTCATGATGCAGATTGCCGGCGAGGGTATCAACGAAGAGGAACGTACGATTACGTTCACCGCCGACATACCCAGCGGATTCGATCTCCACGGCGGTCACCCGAAACTGCGCCGGTGGGACCAGGACAGCAATGTGCTGGCGGTGAGGACCGACAGCGACTGGAACGATCCCGACGATGCGATCAAGCTGGAGTCAGGGGTGCAGATTCAGTTCGACGGCACGCACTTTGTCAGCGGGGACTACTGGCAGATTCCGGCCCGCACCGCCACCGGCGACGTGGAGTGGCCGCAGGATGAACCGGCCGGGCAGCCTCTCTGGCAGTCGCCCGTCGGCATCAAGCATCACTACTGCGCCCTCGCCCTCCTGCAATACCATGGCGCCAATTGGTCGGTGCTCAAGGATTGCCGAAACATCTTTCCACCGCTGATCGACATCTCCGGCGGCTGCTGTCTGAAGGTGGAGCCTGGTGAGGATTTGCAGACGGCCATAAACACGGTCATCGCCGCTGGTGGCGGCACGGTTTGCCTCTGTAAAGGCGTGCACATCGTGGAGGGACCACTGCTCATACGGCAGGCCCACCAGCTAAAGATCACGGGAGAGGACTCAGCCGCCACCCTGTGGCTGCGGAGTGGCGCGTCGGACTTCGGCGGTATTTTCGTGGAAGACTGTAACCGCCTTTCTTTCGAGAACCTGTTCATCATGTCCGACGATGCTGCTGTTTCCGATCTAATCAGCATAAACCAACCCATGGCCTGGCCGCCCGACCCAATTCCTTCACTCGCATCAGTCGTGGTGGTGACGCCGTCACGTCATATCAGGCTGCGGCGGGTGACGATGTTGGGACAGCAGTGCGCCGTGCAGGCGGCCGCGGTCGACGACATCGCTTTTGAGGACTGTCGCATGGTTGCTTCAGTCGGTTTCCAGAGTGTCGGCTGGGCCGATGTCACTGCCCTTCGGATGAAGGGCGTGAATATCCGTTATTCGGTGTGGGGCATCTCGGCGCGAGGCTGCACCGACTGGAAGCTCCATGACTGCGATATCCGCAGCGACCGCGACAGTATAAGCGCGCTGCAGGAAACAGCGCAACAGGACATGAGTGACGAGCAGTTTTGTTGGTTGTTACTGAGCAAAGTCGACAAACTCGTTGTGAGCGCCCCGAGTACCTACGACGGCGTAGCCGTATCGGCGTGTTCATGGGACTCCTGTATCGCGAGCGGCTGCCATCTGCGCGGCATCACCGGACTGAGGCTTCATTTTTTCGAGGGCGGCAGCAGCGTGACGGATTGCACCGTGGAGGCCAGTCATTACGGCCTTAGTCTGGGGGCGATGAGCAAGGCACGCGTGTGTGACAACCTTGTCGACTGTCCACAAGGCGGCGGGCTGTACTTCTGGGCAGCCGACGGCGCCGACATTGAGCGCAACCGGATTATCGCAACCACTGGCATAGCCAACCAGATGTTCGCTTCGGTTCTAAGCGATCTCGAGCAGGAGCTTGGTAGGATCATAGCCACTCATCCCTATGAGATTTCGGACGAGTCGCCTCCGGGTCCGGAGGGCCCGATTTTGCCGCCCCCCTTGTCCGGCGGCCAGGCAACGATCACCGAAGACAGATTGAAAGCCATCGCCCTTTGGTGGCTGCTGGAGGAGGGCGTACGCATACTGGGATTGGAGGAAGTCCGGGGCAAGGCGCAGATGCTGTTTGAACGGCTCGGCCACGACCGATTCCCTCTGTTGTATATGACCGCGGTCCGGGCCTACCCGAAATTGATGGATCCCACCCAGTTTCCGGAGATCCCTCTGCCGATCATGGAGTTGGAGGTGAGGGGGAACCATATTGAGGGATCTCTTCACTGTGTGAATCTCACTGGTTTTGTCAGCATGGGCAACATTGTGATTGCCGACAATCATCTGACCGTCCCGCCCACTTCAGTTGTGAGCAATATCTCTCCCGGACCCGCTGTATGCATCGCCGCCGCCCCCACAGCGACGAGCACAGGTGCGGTTACCGCCACGGTGCGCAACCTATTCACCGGACTGGCTCGACAGGTGGCGCCGGCCTTGTCGGTTCGGATCGACGGCAGCGCGCTCGGCGACGAGGTCAAGGTGGCGGCCAACGACCTGTTTGCGGCGGTCGCCGGCAAGCTTCTGGTCTGGACCGAGACGCTGGAGTCCCTTGCCGATATCGCTCACCGCATCGAAGGCAACGTCATCCTGAGCACGGGAACGGCAATTGACTGCAACCTGCTCGATGTGGCCATTCTCAACAATGAGATCTCCGTCACCGAGTTGGACGGCTTTGTCGCCGATGATTTCAGCAAGATCAGAAACGTGTTTAGTGCAAACATCTGGACGCGGCCGCTGGCTGTCGCCATGAGGGACGGTTTTCCCATCTCGACCGCGGAGATCGGCGTGCGCTTGCTGCCGGAGGATGAGGTTCTCAGCGATCCCGCCGTGCGAGCAGAAGTCGGCGCCGTGTTTCTGACCGCCGCTACCGGGTTGACGGACGAACGACTGCGCCGGACCAGTTCAGACCTGGGCATAGCTGTCGACACCGGCAACGTGGAGGATACGCATGCCCATCTTAAAGAACTGGCCGATATGCTCCAGGCTCAATCCAGTAGCTTTGGCGTATATCTGAAGAGCGCCAACTGCCGCGTGATAGGGAATCGGATCTCGGCCTCAAAACCGACCGCAACTACCTTATGGCCCCGCGGCGGCGTCAACCTGTGGGGCGGTGAGGCCGAGTGGGGATACGCCGATTTCGCACGGGACATGTTGGGTTTGACGGGCGCACCGCCTTCCTCACTCCCCGAGACGATTATCGATGGTAATGAAATACTGGCCGGGTGGGGTCACGGCGTCGAAATCCAGGGCTTGGATCTGGCCGATCTGGCCAGCTTGCACAATATCAAAATCAGCAACAACCAGATTCGGGGCATGGGTGGCGCCGGCGTTATGATCAACGAGGGGGGGCTCGCTTCCGGAATCGATATCGAGCACAACCTGATAACCGACTGCACCGCCAACGCGGAACTGATTGCGCTTTTTGACGCTGACGACAAGAGAGGCGGGATCGTAAGCACCGGCGCCCGCATGCTTCGTATTCACAATAACCGGATCACCCGCTGCGGGATGAACCAGGTGGCGGAGGACTTGTTTGGGGTGAACCTCGAATGGATCGAGGGTCTTTCCCTGGAGAACAACTACGTTTCATACAATGGCAGGTTCGAGGGCCAGTCTTTCGATCCCTGGCTCAACGGAGGCATCCGGCTCTACAACATTCACGGCCCGGCCGCCGTCAATAACAATGAGATGCTCTCCAATCGCGGCATCCCCTTGTGGTGGAAAGGTAGCAGTTATTCACAGTTCCCGCACTGCCTTGGTTCCGTCCAGGGAAACCGGATCGAGGTGCAACCGGGCTTGGCGGTACCGGCTGTCTGCCTGGCGTTTCTGTGGCAGGTGAACTTCTCCGGCAACAATTACGTCCCCGGACGGCACCGCTTCGGCGGACGTATGCACGGGGTCGAATATGCCGTCATAAACCATAACATCATCGAGACGGTAGCGTCTGAGACCTATTGGGCCTTGTATGCCTCGGGGCTTGGCCGAGCGGCTATTGTTGGAAACGTGAGCGGACCACAGGTCGCTATCAAGGCTTACGTCCGCACCGGGTTCGGCAAGGAGGGTCTCAATGTTCCCGATGCAACTATAGTCAATTACTGAGGAGTTTTTCATGGGACAGGATGAGAAAGTGCTTATCGATACTGAGGACCTGAGTAACAGGGTAATTCAGGATCTTACCGAACTGGGCACCATGGCGGCCGACATCACGACGATAGAAGCCCTGAAGAGCGCCGTCTGGCCCGGCAGTGCGCTTGAGGCTTTACAGACCAGACTGAGCGAGGTGAACGAAGCCTGGTCGGCCAAGTTGACCGCGCTCGAGGCGGAGCTTGAGGAAAAGCGAACGGCCAGCGTGACCGAACTGACCGATTTGCGGACAAAACTCCAGGAGACAATCGCGGGCGACTTGCAGATCGCCCCGGCCGGGCCGGATACGTACACGGTCGGCGGCTATGTCAGGGACAGCAAGAGCAACAAGTGTCTGCCGTTTATCGCCGTGAAGGTGCATCAGCCGGAAGGTGATTTCGCTACGCACACTTTCACCGACGATCTGGGCACCTTCAAGGTTGACATCGACGCGGCCACAATCAGCAGTCTGGGAGTCGGTGCCACCCTGTTGGTTACGGCGATCGACGAAACCGGCAATCCGGTCACGGCATCAGCTCGGACGGTGACACCGGTAATCGGCGAGGCCGAGACAGTCACCGTCTCGGTGTTAGCGTCACAGGCTGCTCCCTCAAGCCTTGGACTTAGCAGTGCGATGTTTACGTTGGCTGCCAGGTTCGCTGATAGTCTTCGTTACCGTTCCGACACGATCGATGCGCGATTGATCAGTATCAAAAGAAGGACCTGATTCGAGCGGAGAGTGATCCGTTGGCCGACCGTCATCGGACAGGTCGGTCGTATGAAGCGTGTCCGCGACCAGGTTCGGGACGACAATAATGCCCGGTGCTGCCGACCGTCGCTCGGGCGGCACCGGCAATAATCGAGGGTAGCTCACAAGTGTATCGGTTTGTTGAAAGGAGTCAGTCATGAGGGCGAACGTCCTTACAATAGCTTGCCTTGCCGCGATTACGCTGATAGCGCTGCCGCTCACCTCGGCCGGTAGGGAGGAGTCACAAGGAGTGATCAAGGTGAAAGATGCCGGGATCATAGCCGCTCCCAGGCTCGAAAGCAGCGGTTATCCCTGCCAGTTGACCATGTACAACGGCTTTGCCTATCACCCCTTACCGGTGGATACGGACAGTACTTCCTTAGTGCAGTATTTCGATCCGGAGGATTGCGGCTACGATCCGACCTACCCGTTCGCCATTACTTCGCTCGCTTTCTCGTTGTATGACAGCCTGGGCGCCTGGAACTGGCCGGTCACGGTCAAGGTCGTGGTTTACGATATGGCCGACAGCTCCGATGTCTGCGCCGGACCGGGAATTCGGTTGAGTCACTTTCCAGTGATCTGCGATTCGGCGACATACGAGTACCCAAAGGTGGGCGTAGCGAGCTTCCCGACACCGTGTGCAGTGTCGCGTCCCTTCTTCATTGGGATCGAGTATGCGGATGGCGCAGCGGGGCCGTATCCGGCGATCATCTTCGACTCCAACCCCTCGCGGGATTCATGCCACGTTTGCATCCGCGACCCTCTGACCCTGCCGGATTGGGAAACCCTGCCCAACTCGTTCATAGGCTACCCGATGTGGTGGGTGAACGGCCAGGCCGATAGTGCCAGTGGGATCAACATCTGGCTGGACTGTGTTGACGGGTTGGTCGATGGGCAGATTCCAATGAACTCCAGCCCCGTTACATTCCATTTCTCGTATAGGAACTTCGATCCCAACAACAAGGTCAAGGGAATCTCAAACGGTTATGAGTTGAGCGCCACCGGCGGCGTGATTTGGACGCCCGGTCCCTACGGCGACGAATTCATTTGGGGCCCTGCAGGGAATAACTTCGACCTCGCGTGGTTGATGAATACGTTCAGCTTGGACGGTTTGTGGGCTGACACCATCGGATTCAGCGGTTCAACCATGTCAGGACCCGGTCTGCCCCCCGGCTATAATAGCTTCGCCGTCTATATGACAATCCGGATTGCATACGATTCTTCCTATGACGGCAAGCAGTTCTGCATCGACTCTGCATGGTTTCCGCCGGGCGGCGCATGGCAGTGGGCCTACGGATCGTCAATCGGCAGTATCACGCCGAGCTGGGCCGGACCATACTGCTTTGAGATCCGCCCTGAAGTTCCTCCTGAATCGTGCGAGTGGGAGTACTCTGCCTTTCCCGTGGTTCCAGGCGGTTACATGCAAGTCACTTACGACCCCGTGGTAATCCACTGCGATACCGTCGGCGGATTGGTCTTTAACGGATACGTCTATAGTGATTCTGCGTACTCAGGACCCATTTCCGCCATGGCCACGGCTATACAGATGGCATTCACGTGGGATCATCCGTGTCAAAACATAGACAATGCCGAGTTCGCAGTCCCGGTTTATACAGGCGGCCAATGGAGTCTGGACCGAATAACCGAATGGATGAGCGACAACATTGAGCTCGGGAGCGCCCTTCAACTGCCGTTCACAGGTGATTCCAGCGGCAATGTCCAGGTGGTCTACTATGCTGTCGATCTTGGCCAGTTCTACGCGAATCAGCCGCCGTTGTTGAGCGAGTACAGCGTCATTGATGGGTTATGTTCGGACCTGCCGGGTTACCTGATAGGTACTACTCCCACTCAGTTCAATCCGCATGCTCCGCCTTCAGGCAACCCATTCTCTACAACACCGCTGACCGGGACTCTGGTTGCCCACGGCGCGTTCGGTTTCGATGTGACGACCTGCTGCATGGGGTCCATACGCGGCAACGTCGATTTTGACCAAGGTGACTTGATCACCATATCAGACCTCGTGTACCTAGTGGATTACATGTTCAACGATGGTCCGGCGCCGCTCTGCATAGACGAAGCCGATATCGACGCCTTGGGCGGCCAGGCGCCGGTGGACATCGCCGATCAGGTGCACTTAGTGGACTATATGTTCAATAATGGTCCACCGCCCGTAGCGTGTCAGTGACCTTGGCGGCGTGTGCCGGCCGAAGTTACACAGACAGCCGGCGGAGGCCGCAGGTTAGTACGCCTGTCGACAAACGGTGGAGACCGGCGCAAAAAAGAGACAGGGTGTCAACCCTGTCTTGAATCTTGCTCGGCCGCCATCACCAGGGTCGGGCCCGGCGACTGGGGTGATGTCTGCTTGTCACTCCGCGATCTTCAGCAACCGCAGCATCTTGAACTCGGTCCCCTCTTGCAGCTTCAGAATAAGCGAATCACCTTTGGTCTCGCGTACAAAGACACCCTCGGGATTCTGGTGATTGTTACATGAATTGCATCCATAAGCCTCGTCGGGAATATGGTGCTCTTCTCTGAGTCGAACTCCTTCGGTCAGACGGTATTCCCCGTCAACGGCACAGAAGCAGGTGGTGTCCTCAGCTTGGTAAGAGGTATCCAGGTTCATGTGATAGGACGTTTCTCCGAACACAAATCTGACTTGCATGGTGTAGTTCTTCTGGGTCACGCGATCGCCATAGTTTGTACTATAGGTGTACGTGCCGACATAGCTCCCGACCAGTGGTGTATCCGGGGGCAGTACGATATCACTCTGACAACCAAACACCAGGCCCAGCACGGCCAGACATCCCAGAAAGACAAGCAACCTATTCATCGACAAAATCTCCTCTTTCAGCACTAACGCCTATGGCCAAATAATATAAGAAAGTCCGTCGGTCGGCACAACCGAAAAAAAGCGGGCCGACTACACGTTTGACGAGCATCGGCGCTCAATTGTGCAGCACTATTTGGCCATGTCCAGCGGCCACACCGGTGCAGCAGTCTGGTCCGAGAGACTGTGTTTGCCGCCTCTGATACGGCAATTGATCCGCCGGTTCCTTTTTATCCCGTCGAACCTGAAGGGACGGGGAGGTGACCACGTAACCGATTGACTATTAGTAGATTAGGTGGTCAATGAGGTCGGCGAGGGTAAAGTGAGGCTACCGCCATGAACAACCATGCGGTTCAGGAGTAATAGAGTTGCGATTGCCTATTGACAGCGGTGCGGCTGGGTACTATAATACAATGAAGCCTGTTGGGTGGAACCTCGGGGATCTCCCCCTCTATCCCCACTCCCATTCGGCAGGCTTCTTTTCTTGTCTTCCGTCGACGGACAGGATGGCGAGCTAACGTCCGCTGATTGTCTTAAAACTATATATTTTCCACTTGCCGTTGACTTTGTGCAATCCAAACCTCGTCATGTAACCCTGCGACTTCTCCTTGTCGACGAAGGTAACGTCGACGCTGGCCGCGTCCTCCCCCTCAATGTGGACCCGGCTGATGATACGCTGGAGCGAGAACCAGGTTCTTTTGGTCAATCCTTCACCGGTCAGGTCTTCCAGAACCTGCTCGGGGCTGGTGAACACGCGGGGGTTGTCGGTCTGGATGGCGTAGTCCTCATTGAGGTTCTTCATCAATTCCGGTAGGTCCAAAAGATGCACCAGCGCCGCCTGGTCGTCTTTTTCCATGGCGCCAAAGAGCGAAATTACGGTTTGCTTGGGGGGATTATCGGGGGCGGCGGCGCAGCCGAACAGCAGGATCAGGATTATGCCCGCGCCGATCAGCGAAAAGGTGGTCCGTGTGTTCACTTGTGAAGTCCCCCAGTCACGGTTATGCGGTGGCTTTCACCCAGCTCGGCGCCCGGCGCGTAGGCGTAGGCGAAGTGAAGTCGCTCGTAGTCGAAGCCGACGCCGAAGGTCAATCCGGCCCATTTGTCATCCGAGTTCAAGGCGCGATAGTTGGAGCCGAAACTGGTCCAGCCCATGCGGAGATACAGCGGTTTAAGCTCGTAGTACTCACCACCGACGGCGATTTCGATGTCGTTGTCGACCGGCATAATCAGATCGGAGGCCAGAAGCAGCGGCAGGCCGCGCGGCCGGTAGGAAATGCCGCCGCGAAGCGTCAGGGGCAGGCGATACTTCTCGACCCCCAGCGCCGAGAGTTGCTTGCCCAGGTTTTGGATCATGACGCCGCCCGTAAAGCGCTCGCGATCGTCAGAGTATCTGGCGCCCATATCAAAGGCGAAGCCGGTAGCGGAGTATTCCTGGACCTTTTCGAAGATGAACTTGGCGGAGACGCCGAGCTTGAAACGGTAGCCTAGCTGATGTCCGTAGGTGGCGGCCAGCACCATGTCGCCGCCGCCGAAGGTGCCGAGTCGTTGCCCGCTGGTGTCGGTTTCGACGAACTCACCGTAGCCCAGATAATCGAAATACCCGGCCACGGCGCTCTTCTCACTGAGAGGAAAGATCATGCCGACAAAGCCGGACTGCATATCGACGAAGTAATTGTGGTAGCCGCCGATCCATCGTGTCTCTTTAGTGCCGGCGATACCGGACGGGTTGTAATACAGCGCCGATTCATCGTCGGCCAGACCGGTGGCAGCGCCACCCATGCCGATGGCTCGGGCGCCGATGTTTATTTTGAGAAACGGAAATGCGCTGGTCCCGACCTTGGAGTTGATGTCGGCGACCGACTCCGAGACTGTCCCCACCGTCAGGGCGAGAACCGTCGTCAGCACGAACAAGTACGAGGATCTTTTCAAAATCGACCTTTCCTGTTCTTCGAGGTCCTACGGTCTTATACTGTTTATCGACCCGTGCGGTCGACCCTGAAGAGTCGAGGCCGGACCGACGACCGCACTCACCAACTCTTGGTGGTGCGGTTGATTATCGATGCGATCAGACGCTGGACGGCTTTGGCCTGACCGTCTTGCTCGGTTTCGCCGGCGACCAGGTAGACACCCTCCTGAACCATGGTTTCGCGCCAGATTTCGGCGTCGTTGTCGCGCGGATCGGTCAGCGTAACGTCAAAAGTCAAGGTCACGCTGTACGACTGCACGACGTCGTTTTCGTCATACTCAAACGGTTTGCGATCGTAGCGAGTCAGGACACCGGATAGCGCGGCGTCGGCATTTTCGGCGGAGACCACTTTGAAAGTGCCGTCATCGAGGAAGGCGTCGATCACCAGATCGGTCATGCGGTCGGCCAACTCATACTCGGTCGTCTTGTTGTCGAAACGTTGGACGGCAATCGCCTGAATACTCGACTTCCCGACCGGGTTGAAAGTGTAAACGCCGCAACCCAGAAAGCCGGCGGCGGCCAGCGGCAACAGCATGGCCCATCGACGTCCCATCAATCCTTCAACCCCGGAGCTGTGCGCACGTTCCCATTGACGGCAACTCCCGACACTACTTTACCCCGCTTGATGACCAGGTCGGCCAGGTTGACGCCGCAATGATACGGCAGTTCACGATAATCCCGCATGTCCCAAACAACCAGATCGGCCAAGCAGCCGACTTCGAGACGGCCCAGGCGGTTCTGGCGGTTGACGGCGCAGGCGGCGTTGACGGTGACGGCCGAGATCGCCTCGGCCGCCGTCATCTTCATCTGAAGAGCGGCCAGCGAAATGACCAACGGCATGGACTCGGTGTGGCTGGAACCGGGATTGCAGTCGGTCGACAGCGCCACCGTCACACCGGCCTCGATCATCCTGCGGGCTGGCGCGTACTTGTCGCCGGCCAAAGAGAAAGTGGTCGCCGGCAAAAGCACGGCCACCGTGCCGGAGGCGACCAGAGCGCGGATGCCTTCATTGGAGATGTGTACCAGGTGATCGGCCGAGACGGCGCCCATTGAGGCGGCCAACTCGGCGCCGCCGGTGGAAGCCAATTCGTCGGCGTGGAATTTCAGGCCGAGCCCGGCCTCCCGGGCCGCCTGCTGAATGCGGCGTGACTCGTCGATATCAAAGACACCTTCTTCACAGAAGACGTCGGAAAACTCGGCCAGTCCGTCCGCGACCACCCGCGGCAGCATTTCATTGATGACCAGATCGGTATAGTCCTCACGATTGTCGCGAAACTCATCGGGGACCTCGTGGGCGCCCAAGAAGGTCGGGACCAAGTCTATCGGGTGGGTTTGGTTGAGATCGCGGATGATCTCCAACTGTTTGATTTCCGACTCGGTCGACAGACCATAGCCGGACTTGGCTTCGATGGTCGTGATGCCGTGGGCTAGCAGTCGGTCCAACCGGCGCACGGTCTTCTTCAAAAGGACATCTCTTGGCGTAGTGCGCAGATCGCGCACGGATGCCCTGATGCCGCCACCGGCGGCCGCGATCTCCATGTAGGTCCTGCCCTGGATGCGCATCTCGAATTCTAGTTCACGCGTCATGGAGAAGACCGGGTGGGTGTGAGGGTCGACGAAGCCGGGTGTCACCACGCGACCGGCGGCGTCAATAACCAAGCAGCCCTCGGCCAGCGGCGCCCGCCCCACGACCTCATCGGAGCGCCCGACAAACAGTATCTCCTCGCCAGATGCCGCCACCCCCCCGTTTTCGATCAGTCCAAGTTCTCTCATCTGATCGCCGCGGCGCGGGACGTCGCCTGTCATCGTGATCAACTGACCGATGTTCTTGACCAGAAGGGTTGCTCGTTTCTGAAGCGCCATATCACGAATATAGCAAGGGGCCAGTTGCGATCAAAACGATTCTTACGTTGGAACGTCGATGTTCTCGCGGAACTCCGGCGGCATCAGCCACCGATGGGCGGTCGCTGGTAGTCGGCACGGAGGCTGTCGGCCATGGCGGCGAAAAACGGATCGCCGCTCATCTTGGCCAGGTATTTCAGTTGGATAATGTGAATCAGGTGGTATTCCTCGTCGAACCGCCGGAACCGCAGGTTGTAGAAACTCGGTCGGCCGATCCTTCTGAACAGCGGCAGGTAGTTCTTGATGGTGCTGAGGCATTTCACCAGAACCGTCTCCGCCCGTGGGTCATGAGTGAGTTGATGGAACTGATACAGGCCGAAAACAGCGAATATAAAACCGTTGAGCGTCATACTGGGTTCATCCAGCGGGTACTCTTCCACCCAAAAGCAACCGATGCTGTCTACGAAGACTGTCCAGGGTTCCGCCTCTCCCTTCCGGCGCAGGAAAGAGTTGAAAACTCCGCCAGCCATCTCCAGATAGGTGGAGTCGGAGGTGGCGGCGAACATGCGCACGTACACTTCCAGCAATTCGCCTTGAGCCATCCCGGAAAACCAGGGCGCCGTCAGTTCGGCATCGTCGCGCTGGTGAACCTTGTAGTCGAAGTTATACAGAAAGTATATGGCGCTATCAAAGGGCATCGCCATTTCGGCGAGGCGTTCCATGTATCTGGTCGCCAGAGCAAGAAGTGCGGTGTCGCCGGTTCGGCTATAGACATCGAGCAGCCTGAACAGTTGGTGCGCCATGTTGACCGGGTGGTAAGAGACTTGTCCATCGATTTCGGAGACCATAACGCCGTCGTCGTCTCGACGAAACGATGTATCGTAGGCGGCGCTGGCGCCGTAGCCGGTGTTGGGGAGTTCGCCGTACGGCAGAGAGACGATTTCAAACTGGTAGGAGGTGCAACTGTCGAGCGTTGCTATGGGGCCGTAGTCGTGTCCCTTGAGCTTGAGATCCCCGCTGCAACCGACCCCCGTAAGGGTTGTCCCCGCCCCTACCAGGATCACAAGCCAGAATCCGACAGTGGTGGTCGTCGGTCGGATCATCTCATCGGTATCTTGACCTTGTGTTTGCGGGCGAACTTGACGGCGTCGGGATAACCGGCGTCGGCATGCCGGACGATGCCGGTGCCGGGGTCGTTGGTCAAGACTCGGTTCAGCCGGACTTCCATCTCTTTGGTGCCGTCGGCGACGACCACCATCCCGGCGTGGATTGCGTTGCCGATCCCGACCCCGCCGCCGTGATGGATCGACACCCAACTGGCGCCGGAGACAGCGTTGAGCAGACCGTTGAGAAGCGGCCAGTCGGCGATGGCGTCCGAGCCGTCAAGCATTCCCTCTGTTTCGCGATACGGTGAGGCCACCGAGCCGCAATCGAGATGGTCGCGTCCGATTACTATCGGTGCCGAGATCTTGCCCTTGGCGATGTAATCGTTTATGATGTCGGCGAAGCGCGCCCGTTCGCCATACCCCAGCCAGCAGATGCGGGCCGGTAAACCCTGGAAGGGAATCCGTTCTCGGGCCATCTTGATCCAGCGCACCAACGACTGGTTCTGAGCAAACTCGTTGAGGACAATGTCATCCGTCACGGCGATATCCTTGGGGTCGCCCGACAAGGCCGCCCAGCGAAAGGGACCGCGCCCCTCGCAGAACAGCGGCCGCACGTAGGCGGGGACGAAGCCGGGATAGGCGAAAGCGTTCGCCAGCCCGCCGGTCTGGGCCTGTCCGCGCAGGTTGTTGCCGTAATCAAACACCACCGAGCCGGCCTTTTGGAACTTCAGCATGGCGTCGCAGTGCTTAACCATCGATTCGTAGGAGCGCTTGATGTAAGCCTTGGGGTCTTTCTTGCGCAGACGGTTGGCCTCGACCACGGTCAGCGCTTCCGGGATATAGCCGTTCAGTTCGTCGTGGGCCGAGGTTTGATCGGTGACGATGTCCGGCACGATCCCGCGGCGGAATATCTCAGGGAAAATCTCGGCGCAGTTGCCGACCAGACCGATCGAAATCGGGTTTTTGGCCTTGGTGTGTTCCTTGATCAGTTTGATGGCCTTGTCCAGCGTCTTCACCTTGACGTCGCAGAAGCAGATTTTGATGCGGCGATTGATGCGCTCTTCATCGATTTCGACCACTAGGATCGACGCGCCCGCCATCGTACCGGCCATCGGCTGAGCGCCGCCCATACCCCCCATGCCGCCGGTGAGAATCCAGCGGCCGCTCAGGTCGCCGCCGAAATGCTTATCGGCGATGGCAGCCAAGGTCTCGTAGGTCCCCTGGATGATCCCCTGAGTGCCGATGTAGATCCAACTGCCGGCGGTCATTTGGCCGAACATGATCAGCCCCAAGCGTTCCAACTGTCGAAATTTTTCCCAGGTGGCCCAGTGCGGCACCAGGTGCGAGTTGGCAATCAGGACCCGGGGCGAGTACTCGTGGGTGCGGAAGATGCCGACCGGCTTGCCCGACTGGATCAAAAGCGTCTCGTCGTTTTCGAGGCTCTTGAGCGACTTGACGATGGCGTCGTATGCTTCCCAGCTTCGGGCCGCCTTGCCGCTGCCGCCGTAGACAATCAGTTCTTCCGGCTTCTCGGCCACCTCGGCGTCGAGATTGTTGTTGAGCATCCTGAGGGCGGCTTCCTGGTGCCAGCCCTTGCATGATATCTTGGGGCCGTGCGCGGCTTTGACCTTCTTGGGCTTCATCGACTGACTCCTATATAGTACCGGCGAATATAATCCGGCCGCGGGGGTAAGTCAAACGATCAGTTGAGGGCGGTGGTTTTGTGTCTGTGATGGGTCATTACGAGGTTCGCACAAGAAAGCCCCTCGCCTGTTGGCGGGGGGCTTTTTGGGTTAGCTGAAGTAATTTCAGACTCTTGTCGGTCAGGTCGGGTCAAGACCTGACGGTGTCGGGAGCACCGGGCTCCTGACCTGCTCGTAGGACA
>Ga0214473_10000710_pt1 | contig 46007 bp, 27 predicted proteins | sample RVTome_7_FD_203509 | JGI IMG/M metagenome (GOLD analysis project Ga0214473, IMG submission 203509) | Soil microbial communities from uranium-contaminated site in the Upper Colorado River Basin, Wyoming, United States - RVT98D197 | ecosystem: Environmental > Terrestrial > Soil > Contaminated >...
TCACAGGCCCGTCTATCTCCCGCCAACGGCGCATCCCGCCCCCCCCCCCCGACGGCTAACCCACCAACCGCGGGGTCCTGGGCGGGCCCGCCGCCGCCCCGCCCACGCCCAGGACCCCGCGATGGGAGGGATCGCCTTCGGGTGGGGGCGGCGCATCCATCAGGCATCGCAGACACGCCGTCTCACCTGGCACAATCGTCATCACCTGGGCCTTCGTGCCCAGAACGCCGGCGAATATCCACGGCTTGGACAGCTTGACCGCACAGTCGTTGAGAATGAACCGGCTCTCGAAGTTGTCCGTTCCATCGACAACGACATCCATGTCCCGCATCAGGCTTTCGGCCGTCAGCCTGTCCAGGCGAGAGCAGACCGTCTCAATTTTGGTGACGCTGTTGATCTGACGGAGTCGTTGTGCAGCAGCAGCTATCTTCGGGATACCAGCCTCCGCATCCGCCTCCGTGTACAGCGACTGCCTGTGTATGTTGGCGATCTCCACGCGATCATCATCAACCAGCCGGATACGTCCGACCCCAGCCCGGACCAGCAGCTCCGCCACCCAGGAGCCAAGTCCGCCGATACCGACAACCAGCACGCTGCTCTTGACGAGCCTTTCCTGGCCTTCGACCCCGAAGGGCCTGAAAACTGTCTGCTTCACATAGCGGGACAAATCCGGCGGTTTCGGTTGTCGGATTGACGGCCCGTGCCGATCTTGTCGCCTGTCGTCCGGATGCATCTGTCACCTGACACGGATTGCGACCGAGCTTTTTGTAGTGCATGATCCGTGTCCAGTTGATTGTAGCTGGGTCTCACGCGAACGTCAACACGCCGCCAGGGCCTGGTCCAGGTCCTCAATCAAATCCTCGACATCCTCGATGCCGACCGATAGACGGATCGTGCCATCGGTGATACCGATCCTCTGTCGTTCTTCGGGAGTGAGGGTCGCATGGCTCATCGTAGACGGGTGACAGGCCAGGGACTCGACGCCGCCAAGGCTCTCTGCAAACAGGAAGAGCTTCAATCCTTTCACGAATTGCCGCACCTGCTCGACGCCGCCGTTCAGCCGGAACGTGACGATCGCGCCAAAGCCGTCCATCTGCGCTTTAGCCAGCTCGTGCTGCGGATGGCTGGGCAGACCAGGGTAGATCGTCTCCTGCACCTTCGGATGCTTGTCCAGGAACTCGGCGACGGCCTGGGCGTTGGCCTCATGCTGCTTCATGCGGACCGCCAGCGTCTTGAGCCCGCGCAGGCTCAGCCAGCAATCCCACGTACCCGGCACCGCTCCAGCTGCGTTCTGATAGAACTTGATCGCCTCGTACAGACGCTCGTCGCTGGTCACCACCGCACCGCCGATGACGTCGCTGTGTCCGCTGACGTACTTGGTGGTGCTGTGCATGACGATGTCGGCCCCTTGCGTCAGAGGGCGCTGGAAGTACGGCGACGGGAACGTATTGTCCGCCACCAGCTTGACGCCATGCTCGTGGGCGATCTTCGCCACCGCACGCACATCCACCAATTGCAGTAGCGGGTTGGCGGGCGTCTCAACCCATACCAATTTCGTCGCAGGTTGCATCGCCTTAGCGAATGCTTGCGGCCGGGTGCCGTCCACGTATGTGAAGCTCACGCCCCTGGGCCGGTAAACCTGCTCGAACAGTCGGAACGTCCCGCCGTAGATATGCTCCGCCGATACGACGTGGTCGCCCGGGCGCAGGAGCGAAAGCACGCCGTCAACGGCCGCCATGCCCGAGCTGAACGCCAAGCCGAAGCGGGCCTCCTCCAGCGCCGCCAGGCACTGCTCCAGGGCCGTGCGCGTCGGATTGGCGCTGCGAGAGTACTCATACGCGTGGGGCCGCCCAACGTCCTGAAACGTGAAATTCACCGTCTGGTACACCGGCACGATGATGGAACCCGTCGTCGGATCAGGCTGCTGGCCGACGCGAATCGCCTTGGTCGAGAACCTCATGTTCAGTCGCTCCTTAGTGTCTATCTCAGCAGAGTTGCTCTGTCCATCACTTGTGAGACATGAAAGCGTGTCCGGGTGGCAGCGTCAAGGCCCAAGGCCTTGGCGACGGCCCCATTGTACCTCCACAGAGCCATCGCCAAGCTGCGCTTGACGCTGCCACCCACCCAGGCAATAGGTCTGGTGGGATAGGTTCGTATGACAGTCCGTGTATTCTCCGTCTATATCTGGTAGTCCTGAATGTATTGCTTTTCCTGCAACAGTGAGTGTAGCGCGGACAAGGCGTCGGGATCGACCTTGTCCAGAACAAGATCGGGCTTGCGTCTGCCAAGTTGGACCTCGCCGATGTTTACGACGATTAGCTCGCCCGGCCGGTTCAGTGCGTCGATCGTCTGCAGCTCGAAGTCATCCAGGTCGGCGATCGACGTGACGACGATGAGTCCGGCGTCGGTGAACAGGTGGGCCGTCTCACCCAGGCGGCGCAGGTATTCCTCCCGGCCGCCCAGCACGTTCAGGTCCGCGTTGAGTCCCAGCAACTGATTGCTCAGTCCGAGATAATAGGCCAAGCGTCCGGAGTTGTGGAGATGCTCCTCGATGGCGCGTCCCAGCGACTCCATATCGCCTCCCTGCGGGCCGCAGATCACCACCAGGGCCGGCCGCTGGCCGTGACGCGACGCTCGGTCCTGGGGACTGATTCCGCTGCGCACCCAGGCCCGATTCCGCTGGCGCACGTGCTCGAGCACGAGGGTATTGGAGGTCTGCTCGGCCGACAGGATCACGCCGCCGCCGGCGATCTCGTACTCGTCGATGATGACGAACCGCCCGGTCTGCGGGATCTCGACCGCCGGATCGCACGCCGCGGGCTTGAGCGTCTCCAGCGTCACGTGGGCGACATCGTGCCGCTCGATCTGCCGGCGGTTGGCCACCGTGCTCAGATCGGAGGCATCGATAACCGCGTGCACCTGCGTCAGGTACGCCGCAGCACGAGTGGCGTGGAGTTTCAGCTTGTAGCGTTTGCCCATGACCATCGGGTTGGGACTTAACCAGAAGAGGTTTGCCTCCAGCTTGGTGGACGAGCGAGGTTGCGGCTCGTCGGCCCGGACCATCAACTCGCCGGGCTTGATGTAGACCTGTGTCTGGAGCGTCACGCCGGTGCTTTCGCCGGCTTGGGCTTCCTGACGCTCGGACCGCGGGAAGGTCTCCACGCTGCGGATGCGGGTCCGCTTTCCACTGGGTAGAAAGACGACCTCGTCGCCAGTGTGCAACCGGCCGGTCACGATCCTGCCGGCAATGATACGCCGATCATCCCCCTCTTCGGTGAACTTGTAGATGTCCTGTACCGGCAGGCGAAGGGGCTTGTCCACAGGCGCAGGCTCCTTCTCCAGCTTGTCCAGTATATCGAGAATGGTCGGTCCCACATACCATGACATGGGCTCTGACCTGCGGGCCACATTGTCGCCTTCGCGGGCACTGATCGGGATGAAGGCCATCGGCTCCAGACCAATCTTGGCCAGGAACTGACCGTACTCGTCGCGGACGGCTTGGAACGCATCCTGTCGATACCCCACTAGGTCCATCTTGTTGACGCACACGGCGATCTGGCGGATGCCCAGCATGCTCATCAGGTAGCCGTGCCGACGCGAGTTCTCCTGGACCCCCTCGGCCACATCGATCACCAGCAAGCCCGCCTCGGCTCGGGCCGCCCCGGAGATCATGTTCTTGAGAAACTCGATGTGCCCCGGCGCGTCGATGATGATGTACTCTCGCCTGGCGGTGTGGAAAAAGCACCGTGCGGAGTCGATGGTGATGCCCTGCGCCTGCTCGTCTTTGAGCGCATCGAGCAGGAAGGCGTACTCGAAAGGCTTGGCGTTGCGCCGGCACGCCTGCTTGACCTGCTCCAGCTTGCCTTCGGGCAGTGAGCCGGTGTCGGCCAGGAGCCGCCCGACCAGCGTGCTCTTGCCATGGTCCACGTGGCCGATGACCACGATGTCCATCTGCTCCCGCGCGATTGCGGATTGCAGATTGCGGATTGCGGATTCCTTAGAACTCATGCCTTATTTTCCACTTGTCACAGTCAATACCATTGTTATTGTCACTCCGATTGCGGTTACTCAATCCGAAATCCGGAATCCGCAATCACATGTAGCCTTCGCGCCGGAGCGTCTCTAAGCCGTAGCCGTCTTCCTTATCCTGGTCTCGGCCGGACCGCTCGGCGATGTTGGCGAACTTGCCGCTGCGCAGCTCCTCGATGATCTCGTGGACGTTCTTCGAGGTCGATTGCACGGACTTGGTGCACGGCCAGCAGCCGAGCGAGCGGTAGCGCTGCCCGCTGCCTTGGTCGAAGTACAGGCTCACCATCGGGATGTTCTCCCGCTCGATGTACTCCCAGACGTTCAGCTCCGTCCAATCCAGCAGCGGGTGAATCCGCACGTGCGTGCCGGGCGCAAAGTCGGTCTTGAACTGGTTCCACAGCTCGGGCGGCTGGTTCGACACGTCCCAGTCGCTGTGCCGGTCGCGCGGCGAGAAGTACCGTTCCTTGCTGCGGCTGCCTTCCTCATCGGCCCTGGCGCCGACGATCACGCCGGTGAACGGCTCGCCGCCGGTGGTCTTGATGTACTCGCCGGTCCGGTGATCGAGCACCCAGCGAGGCCACTCGCCCGAGAGCGTGTGTTTCAGCGCTTCGCTCTTCAACATCGCGCAGCATTGCAGGCGGGTGCACTGACCGTCGGGGAACGTACGCTTGGCCGACAGGGCCTCGTCGTTGCGGCCGAAGATCATGTTCAGTTTCCACTGTTTGGCCAGGCGGTCGCGGTAGTCGATCATCTCCGGAATCTTGTACTGCGTGTCGATGTGCATCAGCGGAAGCGGCACGTGCCCGAAAAAGGCCTTACGGGCCAGCCACAGCAACACCGTGCTGTCCTTGCCGATCGACCAGAGCATCACGAGCTGCTTGAACTCGCGATAGGCCTCGCGAAGGATGTAGACACTTTGTGCTTCGAGTTTTTCCAGATGATCCATTATGGTCTCCTCCCCGGGATGATCTTGCCATCCTGGATGTGCAGGCCGCATTCTTTGTGCTCGGGATTCTCCCACCACCAGCGACCGGCGCGGAGACTATCGCCCGGCTTCACTGCACGCGTGCAGGGCGCGCAGCCGATGCTGGGATACCCCTGATCGTGCAGCGCGTTATAGGGAATCTTGTTCTCCCGGATGTACTCCCACACCTGCTGCTCCGTCCAATCGACGAGCGGATTGATTTTGCAGAGGCCGAACGTCTCATCCCACTCGATCTTCTCAACTGACTGGCGCGTCACCGACTGCTCCCTTCGCAAGCCGCATATCCATGCGTCCGCCGTGGAAAGAACACGCCTCAGCGGATGGGTCTTTCGCACCGCGCAGCACAGCTTCCGAAGCTCCACACTCCGGTAGAACAAGTTCGGCCCATGCGTGCGGACCATCTCTTCAAGCTCGCGTGTATCGGGCGAGAGAACCTCGTAGCGGAAGCCGTACCGCCGCATCGTCCGTTCCATGGTTTCGTAGGTTTCAGGAAAGAGCCTGCCCGTGTCGAGGGTGAAAATCCTCGGCTTGGCAGTGACCGCGCATACGAGGTGGGTCAGGACCTGGTCCTCGACGCCCAGGCTCGACGCGAGCACAAGCCGGTCGGCGGGAAGAATTCGCAAAACCTCCCGGACTGTGCTTTCTGCGTCCTTATCGTCGATAGCATGTTGAAGTTTGGAGAAGAGATCATTCATCATATTGAATACTCCGGCGGCTTCTCTTTCACGCGACCGAACGGGAGCCGGTTCCATGCCCGCTCATGCAGATAGTACAAAGCGATCTTGGTGAACAACTCGACGAAGCCGATGGATAGTGCTATTTTGATCCTTCCGCTGATGAGGAAAGAGATCACAATCGTATCCAGGGTGCCGGTCAGCCGCCAGGAAAACGCCTTGACTATGCTGCGATACGCCTTTTCGTGCATCATCACGCCTTTCGGATGGTCACCGACCAATGATCGGCCACCCTGCCCTGACCAATGATCCGGTGTCCCTCCGCTTCCACCGACTTCGGGACGTTTTCAATCGGCTCTCCATCGTCGAGAAGCACCTGAAGAACCTGGCCCGCGTTCAGTTGCGACAAGGCCATTTTGGTTTTGACGAAATTCATCGGGCAGGCAACTCCCCGCAGATCCTTGACGAGGTCGATATTCACAGGCTCCTTTTGGGGGTTTTCTCCGCTCTTGTGCGAACTGGATGGATGGAATTGCAGGGTATCATCCATCGACGCATAGAGGTCTTCGATCTCTTTGGAAAAAGCCAACGCCCGGTCGCTGACGGCCGCAAGAGTCTCTGCTCCGCTTCTCGCGGCCTCAATCACCGGCCCGAAGCTTTGCGCGACGATACCGGTATCCATGAAGTTGCGCTCGAAGAGATCCAGAACATCACGGTCGGCAGCCGCCTCGACTCCCCTGGTGATGAGCAGCGCGCGTGCGGCCGTCACCACAAGTCTCTGCAGAATGGCCGATCTAACAAAAGGATCGCTTTCGGTGTCCAAGGCCGATCGATCCGCTCGGACTTTCTCCAAACCCACCTCGATCAGATCAAAGAGTCCGGCGGCGCATTCCCCCGTGCCCCTGCCGGCAAGGGAGAACGGCTCTTGGGCGCCCCAGTCGCGATAGTAGCTCTCATCCTCTTCGATTGTGGGGATGTCGCGATACTTGTCGCAGATGGCCCGGATTCGATCCTCGCCTTCTTTGTCGAGGTAATCCTGGAAGGAGGAGAACGATTCCTTCCGGCTTACATAGTGGCGGAGGAATTCCTCGACGAATTGCGGGACATCATGCGCGCTGATTTCATCGATTCTGTGCGCAAGGGCGGAACCATGAGCCGAATCGATCTTCGCCCCGGCCACGATGGTGTACGCCGGATAGCTGTGGTGGCCTTTACGCCCCGCTTTGCCAAAGAGACCCAGATGAGCGAGACCATGCCGGCCGCATGAATTGAAGCAACCAGAAAGGTGAAGACGAAAACCATCCAGGCCGTCGAGGTCAATATCCGAAGTCTTCAGCCGGTCGACTGTCGCGCTCAGTGCGCCTCTCGAAAGGCAAATCCCGAGCTGGCAGGTGCTTGCCCCCGCGCAGGCAACTGCATTGGCCAAAAGTCTTGGCCAATTCCATGATGCGGACACCCGGCGAACAAGCTCGAAGATATTCCCCAGATAACGGTCCGGAATGTTACGCAGAGAGATATTCTGGTCGGCCGTGCACCGTATCGTGTTATCGCCGAACGTCGCCAGGGAATCAGCAAGAAGCGTCGCCGTCTCGGATGAGATATCTCCAAGCGCCAACGGCACGAGAATCGAAGACAGTCCTGTCTGGCGTTGTGCCGTGACATACCGCTTTTTCCAGAGATCGAAGTCCGTGGATCGTTCGTCTGCCGCAACGAGTCCTGACGGCGCCTGTGCCGTGTCGGACCATGCCGGCCGCACAAATGGGGCAGGGTGCTCCGCCTCAAGGGCAGTCCGCTGCTTCCGATATTCCTCAACGAAACGATCCCTCCCTAGTGTATTCCAGAGAAACCGCAATCGGGCCGAATGTTTGTTTCTTCGGTTGCCGAATTTCGAGAACAGTCGTTTGATCGCCTCCGCCACGAGAAAGACGTCACCTTCCTCAATGAAATCGTGCAGCAATTGTCCGGCTTGGGGCGCTCTTCCCATGCCTCCCGCCACGAATACCCTGAATCCCCGCCGGTTCCCCTTCACTGTGGCGATGAACCCCACGTCATTGGCTGTGCCAAATGCGTTGTCGGCGCCGGAATTGGAGAAAGCGATCTTGAATTTCCGCGGCAGGAGCCATGAATCGCCAAGTGCGATAAGGCGCGAGGTCAATTCGACCGCATGCGGGGTGACATCGAATACCTCGTCAACAGCGATGCCGGAATCCCATGAAGCGATGACGTTGCGTACGGTGTTGCCGCCCCCTCCCCTACTGGCAAGTCCGACAGCGGCCAGTTCCCTGATCACCGGGACCATATTCTCGAGCAGTACATCGTGCATCTGAATCTCTTGCCGCGTCGTGACGTGAAGCCGTCCGGATGCGAGTCTCGATGACAGATCCGCGACGCGGCGAAGCTGCCCGGGTGTGATGATCCCGGCGGCGCACCGAATACGGACCATGAAGCTGCCTTTGACGCGTTGTTCGTAGACCCCGAAAGGGACCCTGCGGGCTCTCAATTCCGCCGCCGTCACTGCACCTGAGCGAAACTGTTCGACAAACCGTTCCAATTCGTCTATTTCGTCCGGGTAATTCCCGGGAATCGTATAGGCCAGCATCGTATTTCCTTTGTCCTCAACAACGAGTGTTTCGTCTGTGACTGTTCCCTGACGGATGCGGAAAGCCTTTGCCTCCCGTCTGCCGGGGACCAGAGACACGATCACATAAACAATGGCCGGATCGTAGGCGAGCCGGATGTCCTCGGCGGACATCCGCGCCGGCGTCGCGGGATGCGTATGGTACACGGCCAGAATCTCCAGCCCCTCGGCTCGGACCTGCCGCAAGGCCGCGAATTGCTCCCGGGGATCGAGCGAAAAATGTTTCGGGCTGCGATCCACATTCGTCAAGGGGATCGCCTTCTTCACTTCCCCGGCCGTCCCGGCAAGGTAGCCGCACGCCTCATTGGGCGTTTCCCGCTCCCCCTGAGCGAGAATCGTGTCGATGATTTCTCTCGGAATCTTCATTGTTCGTGTCTCTTCAAATCGCACACGGGCTGCTCGCAATCCTCAAGCCGGGTGATTGTCGGATGCGAGCCGCAGATCGGGCATTCCGGGTTCCGTTTGATGCGAACCGTCCGGAACTCCATGGAGAGGGCGTTGAATGTCAGCAGGCGTCCGGTGAGGAGCTCCCCTTTGGCGACCAGGAACTTGATCGCCTCGGCGGCCTGGATCGTCCCCAGCATGCCCGCCACCGCCCCGAGCACCCCCGCCTGGGAGCAGGAAGGCACGGCGTTCTTCGGCGGCGGATTGAGAAAGACGCATCGATAGCAGGTACTGCCCGGCACGTACGTCATCGTCTGTCCCTCGAAACGCAGGATTCCACCGTGCGAGAAGGGCTTGCTCGCCATCACGCAGGCGTCGTTGACCAGGAATTTCGCGGGGAAATTGTCCGTCCCGTCGATGACGAAATCGTAGTCGCGGATAATGTCGAGGATATTATGGGCGAAGACACGATCCTGATACGTCGTGACCGTGATGCCCGGATTGATTTGCAGCATCTTCTCTTTCGCCGAAAGGACCTTGGGCGTGCCGATGTCGGGCGTGAAATGAATGACCTGCCGCTGCAGATTGCTCCTGTCGACGACGTCGCCGTCCACGATACCGATGGTGCCGACGCCTGCGGCGGCAAGGTAGAGCGCCGCGGGAGCGCCCAGGCCGCCCGCACCAACAATCAGGACCTTCCCTTGCAGGATTCGCTCCTGTCCCTCAATGCCGACGTCCTTGAGGATGATGTGCCGGCTGTATCGTTCGAGCTGTTCGTCGTTGAGTTCCATCGTTCATGCTCCCAGGGCCTGTTCGATATCCGCTTGCAGGTCTTCCAGGTCCTCAATGCCAATGGACAATCGTATCAGCGTGTCGGGGACGCCCATCTGCTGCTTCAATTCATCCGGGTATTCGCAAAAGATCGTCGAGGATGGGTGGATCGCAAGCGTCTTATTGTCGTTGATATTCGTCGCCCGGCGGACGAGCTTCAGCTTGTTAAGAAAAGAGAAGCAGTCCTTCTTCGACGACAGGTCGAAGGTCAGCAGCGCGCCGCATCGCTCGCCGAAAATGCCCTTTGCGACGCCATGGTACGGCGAGGTTTCCAAGCCGGGATAGTTGACGCGCTGCACCCGGGGATTGCCGGCCAGATACTCTGCGACGGCCACCGTGTTCTGGCAGGACTTGTCGGCGCGCAGCGCCAGGGTTTCCAGGCCGATACTCTGCAAATAGGCGCTGTGCGGGGCCAGGCATCCGCCCGTATTGCGGAACACTTCCCGCTTGAGCTTGATCACCAGGGTAAACGGGCCGTAGCGTTTGGCCTCCTGCTCCAGCTTGGGATTGTGCCTCCAATCATAGGTGCCGTTGTCAACGATGATCCCGCCGACCGTCGTGGCGCCGCCGGAGATGAGCTTCGTGCTGGAAAGCACCTCGAGATCGACGCCGAAGTCCTTGCTCTTGAAAAAGTACAGCGGAGTGACGGTGGTATCCGCGATTAGCAGCAGCCGATGCTTGCGAGCGACGGCGGAAAGGGCCCGGATATCGGCGACCTCAAGCTGCGGGTTGGTGATCGTCTCGAAGAAGATGGCTCGCGTCCTGTCATCGACCAGGGCCTCGATGGTATCGGGGCGAGAAAGGTCGGCATAGCGCGCTTCCAGACCCCACGGGCCGAGCGTCTTCTCCAGAAGGGAATACGTGTTGCCAAAGACGTATCTCGTCGTGATAACGTTGTCGCCCTGCCGGGCAATGCTCAGGAACGTATTGGCGATCGCCGCCATTCCCGAGGAAACCGCCACCACAGCCAGGGCCCCGGAGGTGTGCCTGATCTTCTGCTCCAAGTGCTCGACCGTCGGATTGCTGATCCGCGTGTACATGTGGCGGGGCCGCTTGCCGAGGAACGCCTCCTCGAGTTCCTCGGCGGTCTCGAACTCGAAGGAGACTGACTCGTAGATCGGCATGTGCAGCGACCCGTGAGGATCTTTCCTGAGAAATGGAGCGTGTATTGCCCTAGTGGTGAATCCCATGGTTCTATGCTCCTCCACCCATGAAATAAAGGAAATCGACCTCGTCGTTTTCTTTGAGTATGGCGGCGCCGTACTGGTCGCGCTGCGCGAACTCGCCGTTGAGCTGCACGCTCACCATTTCCGGCTGCTCGACCTTATTGCGGACCAGCAGATCAGCGACGCTGAGCCCCGCCTCGATTTCCTGCATTGCCCCATTGACCTTGATCTTCATGCACGCTCCTTGTTCTCGGAATAGCCGGCACAGACGCAGAATCTTGCGTCCTTACGCCGTGATATCAGCGAACAAGACTGACGACAGATAGCGCTCGCCGAAGCTGGGAATGATCGCGACGATCACTTTGCCCTTGTTCTCGGGCCGGTCAGCCACGATGCTCGCCGCCCGCAGCGCCGCTCCACTGGAGATGCCCACGAACAGGCCTTCTTCTTTCGCGGCCCGCCGGGCATATTCGATGGCCTCGTCCTGCTCGACCTGAACGACTTCATCCACCACCTTGAGATTCAGCACCTTTGGGACGAATCCCGCGCCGATACCTTGAATCTTGTGCGGCCCGGGTTTGAGCTCCTGGCCGGCCAGGGCCTGCGATAGGACCGGGCTCTGCGCCGGCTCGACTGCAATAGCCTTGAAGCTCGGTTTGCGAGGCTTAATGGCCTCCGCCACGCCGGTAATGGTGCCGCCGGTGCCTACGCCGGAGATCAGGATGTCGACCTTGCCCTCGGTGTCCCTCCAGATCTCCTCTGCGGTCGTCCTGCGGTGGATCTCTGGGTTGGCCGGGTTCTCGAATTGCTGCGGGACAAACGCCCCCTTCTCCGCCTCGGCAATCTCCAGCGCTTTCTTCACCGCGCCTTTCATGCCCTCGACCGCCGGGGTCAGCACGAGCTCCGCGCCAAGGGCCTTGAGCACCTTCCTTCGTTCGATGCTCATGGAGTCCGGCATGGTCAACAGCAGTCGATACCCTCGCACTGCGCAGACAAAGGCCAGGGCGATACCCGTATTCCCGCTGGTCGGCTCTACAATGATGCTGCCCGGCTTGACCTTCCCGGCACGCTCAGCGGCGTCAATCATCGCCACCCCGATCCTGTCCTTGACGGAGGTCAGGGGATTGTGGCTTTCGAGCTTGGCCAGGACAATCCCGTTAGGAACCAACTTGTTGACTTTTACCAGAGGCGTCTTGCCTACCGTTGCAACGATGTCTTTGTACGTGCCCGCCATAATCCATCTCCTTTTCGGACGATATCAGAACTGCAACGCAATCTATACTATTCCTGTCAACATGATACATCACTATGTCGATTAGTATAGTGAACATTGCAGATATGTCAAGCGTCCACTTGAAAGAAAAAATATCGAATAGCCGCAAGTCTTTGCTGAACAATACTTTACAGTAACGATTTTCTGCGTTAGAATCGCAATATTCCCAAATGTCTATTGACATAGTGAGCATTATTCAGGACAATTGCTCATGTAGCTTTGGAAGAGGTTTCAGAATCTGAAGGTTGATAGGAGCCAAACGTGAACCTGTCCCAGAAGTGCCAATATGCCGTACGGGCTGTGCTTGAGCTGGCGAAGCACTATGGCCAAGGACCTGTGGCCATCAGCCAGATCGCGGCCAACCAGGCCATACCTCAACGATTTCTTGAAAACATACTCAACGAGCTGAGGCCGACGGGATTGATCGAATCCAGACGCGGGATCCAGGGGGGCTACCTTCTCGCCCGCGATCCCGCAACGATATCGGTGGGGGAGATCATACGCCTTGTCGAAGGGCCGCTTGATCCGGTGAAATGCATGACAGACCGGAACAACCTTTCATGTCCGCTCAAAGACAAGTGTTCTCTCATCCATCTATGGAGTAGGGCCAAGGCGGCCGTCGAGGAGGTATATGATAACGCCAATTTCCGCGATCTGGTCGAGGAGGAGAGGAAACTGAGCGGGTTAACTGTCATTGACTACTGCATATGAGCCGCCGACACACGGATTCGCGGCTTGAGATCGCCGCGGGCGGATACGTACATCATGCGACGTCCTGTATCAGCGTGCGTCGATAGATGCCGCCGTGGATCGGAGGCCTGCGGCATCGGCCTTGATCGTGATCGTGCCCGCCGTGTGCGATGCCTGGATGATCGCCAGGCACAGGCCGTTGAACGCCGTGCGTTTAACGCCCTTGTCCGGCTCGTGGCAACTCGGATTCCCGTTGCCCACCCCGAGCAGCCTGCCGACCCCCGCTACGGTGAAGACTACCTCGTCGCACGCCACGGGCACCGTGCGCCCGTGGTCATCCACGACTCGGACGGTCACCAGGGACACATCGGCGCCGTCGGCAGCAATCTCTGTCCGATCCGGCTCGAGCACCAGTGCCGCCGGCGCGCCCGTGGTCTCGACTTGAGCGGTGAGCGTCTTGCCGTCGCGCACGCCGCGGGCGACCAGCTTGCCGGGGGCGTATTTCACCTTCCACTCCAGGTGGCCGTTGGGCTTCATCATTTGCTCGCCGAGCGACACATCGTTGAGGAACAATTCGACCCTTTGGCAATTGCTGTAGACCCATACGTCGATGTCTTGGCCCTCACTGCCCGGCCAGTTCCAGTGCGGAAAGACGTGCAGCACCGGCCGGTCGCTCCACCATGACTGGTAGTAGTAGAACGCGTCCTTGGGAAAGCCGCAGGTATCCATGATCCCGAACTGAGAGCTGATGCAAGGCCAGCCGAAAGGCGTCGGCTCGCCCCGATAGTCGAAGCCGGTCCACACAAAACCGCCTGCCATCCATGGCCGCTCAGCTATCGCTGTCCACGCCACCTCAGCAGTCTGGGCCCACCCCGGGGCGTTCACACCATACGCCGCCAGATGGCCGCGATGGGGATCGCCCTCGAAGCCCTCGCTTCCCTTGGAGAATGGCTCGCGAGCGTACACACCACGCGTGCCCACCGCCGCTGCGGTTTCGGTCGCAATCATGGGTTTGTGTGGGAGCTTCTGGTGCATCCGGTCGTAGTCCTGCGGGTGGTAATTGAACCCCTGCACGTCGATCACGTCGGTCAGGCCGGCGCCATAGCCGCCATTCATCGCCGCTGTGATCGGTCGCGTCGGGTCCAGCCGCCGAATCACGTCGATCATCGCCCGGGCCTGCTTTGCCCCCAATTCGCTGCCCTGCTCCTTCTCCTCGTTGCACAGCGACCAGATCACCACGCAGGGGTGATTGCGATCGCGAAGGACCATGCTCTCGACCTGCTTCAATGTCTCGGGCGAATCGCCCAGATTACGATTCTCGTCCATTACGAGCATGCCGAGCCGGTCGCACGCATCGAGCAGTTCGGGGGCCATGGGATGGTGCGAGAAGCGATAGGCATTGGCGCCCATCTCCTTGAGCCGATGAACGCGGAACTCATGGATGCGATCAGGCAGGGCGACACCCACCCCGGCGAAATCCTGATGGTTACAGGTGCCCTGGATTTTCACCGGCTTGCCATTCAGCAGGAATCCTCGGTCGGCGTCAAAGCGGAAAGTGCGCACTCCGAAGGTCATGGTGACCCGGTCGACAGCCTTGCCGTCAAGCATGACGGTGCTGCGGAGCCGGTATAGACTGGGCTGTTCGCATGACCACAACTTCGCCCTCGGCAACTCGACGGACTGCCTCGACTCGATGCTGCCCTTTGCAGCAATCTCCTGCCTATCCTGAGTCTTGACCAATACTGTGCCGTCGGCGTCGAGGACCTCGCTCAGCAATAGCGCTTCGACCCTCGCGGAGGAGTCGTTCACTACAGTGGTGGCCATCCTCACACTGGCATCAGCCTGCACGCCGTCGCCGGGATCCGGTACGGTGGCGATCACCTGCACACCCCACGGCGTCACATGCACCGGTGCGACGGACACTAAGCGGGTGTGGCGGTAGATGCCGCCGCCCTCATACCACCAACCTTCGAAGACAGTCGGATCGACCCGCACGGCCAGCAGGTTGTCGGCGCCGGGTCTGGCAACGTCGGTGACATCATACCGGAAGCTGGTGTATCCGCTGGCGTGGCTGCCGAGGAGCTGACCGTTGAGCCACATGCGGCTGTCGCGGTACACGCCGTCGAACTCGAGCCACAGCCTGCGCCCCTGTGCGGAGGCCGGGATGGCGATGTGCTTGCGGTACCAACCCGGCTCTACAGGCAACGAGCCGTGCAGGGTATCGGCCTTCGCATCGAAGGTCCCCTCGACGACGTAATCATGGGGCACGTCAACCTTTTGCCACGCGGAGTCGTCATACGCCGGACTGGTGGGCGGCGTGGCAGGGATGTCGCCGCGGTGGAAACGCCAGTCGAAATCCAGTGAGGTGATCTCGCGGGGTGAAGGGCTGGCAAGCGAGGATGCTCGCGCGGCTTTGTCCTCTTGGATCTGGTTAGGTCTCAGCAAGATCACCGTTATAGAAACAGGATCGAGTTGCACGATGATCTGTGACTTTGCGACGTCGATGGAGCCGACGCGTGCCCAGGTTGGATTGCGGTCCGAGGGGCCGCTTCCACGGAATACCCACTCCTCGCCTTGTGTGAATTCCTCCGGCGAACGCTGCAAGGCCACGCTCGCTCTGCGGGCCGAAGTATCCTTGTTCAGGAGAAAGAGGGTGATCTCTTGCCCGGCCGTTCGGCTCGCGAAACAGCGGACTCGCTCCGAGCTGATGGTCGCTACCATTTCGTCGCCCAGGAAGTGATTCCATATCCATAGGGCTCGGCCTATCGGCGAGAGCGTATTGTCGCGCATGAAGGCATCGAACACGCCGCCATCGAGTTCGCTGTAGATGTTGTGGGTGTTCCAAAACTGGGAGAAGTGAACGTCGGGGCTCTGCAGCAATTGGCCCTGCAGGTCGAACGTGATCAGCGCGCGGCCAAGATCGGCGGGCTTGTTGTCCCAGTCTCCGAACGTCCCGGCGGCAAACTCCGTCAACATGATCTTGAGCCGGTCCTTGTGGGCCGGCGCGTACTCGGCAATGGTGTTGACAGCGGTCCTGACGGTCCCCAAAACATCAGGGGAACTCCTGCGGTAGTCCTCATAGCCCGTCCATTTCCAGCATGGGTAACTGTGGACGCTGAGAAAATCGATATGCTCGGCAGCTTGCGTGAGGACCTCCTGCCACCAGGCATTGGTGTCCCCATTGGCGCCGATCTGGATGGCAGGGTCCTGGGCCTTCATCCGCCGGGAGAATTCGACCAGATCGGCCGCATAGGTTGCTGGAGCAATGGCATTCTTCCACGTTTCATTGTTCAGCCAGGACTCGTTGCCGATCTCCCAGTACTTCACCGCGTAGCCTTTCACCTGGTTGGCGTAACGAACCCAGGCGACGGCTGTCTCGATCAGTCGCTCGCGAGAAGGCGGTATCCAATCGCGGGTGGGCGGCCAATGGCATGACTCGTACGCCATGACCAGGCAGGGCTCCGCGCCAATCGCGCGACAGGCGGCCATGAACTCGTCAAAGTCCAGCGGCTCGACACGCCAACTCCCATCGGGTGAGGTCAGTCGCATCCCTGCCCGGATCCAATCGTCCGGCACCTGACCGGCCAGCGCGGGCCGGCTGGAGGCATAGGGCGGGACCGACCACAGGTTGATCGCCGACTTCCATCCCCCGGGATAGCGCAGATACCGCGGGCCCAACTCCCCCAAGGCGTCATGGAGATTGCGCCGTGGCGAGAGAAGTGGATTGCGATCGTCGTCCATCAGGTAGTCCATGTTGATCCCGGTGGGACGCCGGCGGGTGTCGTTCAACACGATCCCGAAATCGACACTCAACTCGTCCGTCACGCCGGCGAAGCAGATCGTCTGAGCAATAACCAAGGCCGGCCAGAGCAACAGCAATCTTCTCATGGGGATTCATCGTACCATCCGAGCCTGGCATGTTCAACCTGTGGTATAGACCTTGAACTCAGACGCCGTGGAGGATAGCATAGCGCCCAGCCACAATGTGACAAGTGTTACTCCTTGTGATACTCATTGATAGGAGCGGGCATGTCTATCAGGACTATGGCAATGACATGGCGGGCGACCATCTTGTGCGTTTCGATTCTCTCTTCGCCGGCTCTCACAGGCAACCCAGCGGTGCAACCTGGTGGAATGGCGAGCAGTTCAAGCGGCGACCTCTTGAAGGTCGTGCTTTCTCAGAACTCGGCCGCCGTGCCTCAGTATGACGTGCTCGAGATCACACTTCAACACGAGGACACGTACGAGAATCCCTTCTTCGATGTGAGCATCGACGTCACTTTAACCTCGCCATCTGCCGGGAACGTCCATATCGGAGGGTTCCACTATAAGCAGGACCTGTGGAAGGCACGATTCGCGCCGTCTGAGCTGGGTCGGTGGACGTATCGGTTTACTCTTCGGAATGCCAAAGGACAGACCGCATCAGGAGAAGGCACGTTCTCGTGTATCAAGGGCCGCAGGCCCAATCCCGGCTTTGTCCGCCGGCATCCGGAGAACTCCTTTCGTTTCGTATTCGATGATGGGACGCCTTATTTCCCCATCGGGGTGCAGGACTGCTGGGGCGACAATAACCACAACGGCACCGTCCTCGACGAGTTTTCGATGGAGGGCCCCTTTCGGACGGATCTGAAGCAGCCGCCCGCCCTTCCGGCAGGTCCATTGTTCGTGCGCGGTCCCTCGTCCAATCCGCAGAATGCCGACGTCTTCTTCCGGTATTTCGGACGGTGCGGCTTCAACCTGTATCGCTTCTCCCAGAAGAACTGCTCCTACGAGCTCTATCGCGACTTGGACCACTATCTGGTCCCGGAAGGGATCATGACGGACGAGCTGCTCCAATGTGCCCGCAGGTACGGCTTCCGGAACTTCTACGGCATCTTCGGCTATCAGCCTGTCTTCAACAAGGAGCCGGACAACGCGGAGGGGCTCGCCAGGGTCAAGAGATTCATCAAGTACAGCGTGGACCGCTGGGGCGCGTACGTGGACATCTGGGAGTTCCTCAACGAGCAGCATGCCGATGATCGCTGGTACCAGGCGATGATCCCTTACCTGAAGTCCATCGATCCCTATCAGCACCCGATCACGACAAGCTGGGAGAGACCCGATCTTGAGGGGATCGAAATCAACGCCCCGCACTGGTATCAGCGGGAAGATGAGCTGGAGTCGGACCGGATCACCACGGCGAAGGCCCAAGCTTGGAAGAGGTCCGGCAAGCCGGTCGTCGTCGGGGAGCAAGGCAACCACATCGACAAGAGCAAGCCGGTACCGCCCGGCGTCGGAGGCGTGTGGGACGACCGCTCCGCTCTGCGCATGCGGATTCGCAACTGGACGGCGCTATTCCAGGAAATTGCCTTCATCTTTTGGAATACGAGCTATGCCCGGGACGGCCACAACATGAACATCTGGCTCGGCCCCATGGAGCGGCAATACGTGCGAGCCATGCAGGACTTCGCCTATCGGCTCGACAAAGACGTCAGGATGCACGCCGTCAGCGTCTCGCAGCCGGAGACGGTCCGAGGGTACGCCCTGGCCTCCGGGCGCAAGGCTGGAGTCTACCTGCACCACTTCAAAGACCACGCAAAGCCGGTCGAAGGTGTCCGGATTGGAATAGATCTGCCGGGCGGGACGAAGGGGTACTGGTACAACCCCGAGGACGCCTCCGTCATCAAGATCGTCGATGTCGCGGCGGGCATGAACCAACTCGACGTCCCGCCTTTTACGGTCGACATCGCGCTGCTCGTGACAGCCGAGGGCGCTCCCGACATCGACCACGATGGCCAACCCAACCATGCGGATGCCGACGACGACGAAGATGGCATCCCGGATGATCGCGATGCATTCCCCCTCGATCCCCATGAATGGAAGGACCAGGATGCTGACTGGATCGGCGACAATCTCGACGCGGATGATAATGGCGATGGCGTCGCCGATGATGAGAACCACAACGGCATCGCGGATCACGAGGAGCTGGATTTCGACGGAGACGGCGTACCAAGAAGCGGAGCGGTCCCGTGGGACGCCTTTCCCATGGACCCGAAAGAATGGCGGGACGCGGATGGAGACGGCGCAGGGGACAATCGCGATCCCGACGACAATGACGGCTTCCGAGGACGAATCTCGCTCAGCCATGACGGCAACTTCAATGACGAAGACGATTGGGGAGCTTTTCCCGTCGTTATCGCCATCCTTGACGCCTTCGGAGTCAAGGATCGGCTGGTGCATATCGAGTACAACAACATTGTTCAGGCCAATGATGAGCGATTTGAGAAGGAAATGACCGCAAGCGTCCAAGGTGCGGCTGAGAGGTACGGCGTCCGACCGGCTATTCTGCACAACTGCCGCACGAACCTTGAAGGCGCCGTCGAGAGCATCAAGAACGCGGTCAATGCATCTTCGTCCGAAAGCCCCCTCTATTATCTCGTGGCCGGCCCGATGGACGTGCCCTATCGAGGCATCCTCACTGCCGAACCTGCCAAGCGGCAGTATGTCTACTGCATCTCGCACAGCTCGTGGAACGATGGGTATGGAAATCGTAGAATCGAGGGGCGCACCAAAAGGGATTTGATCTCACTCGGCGTCCAATGGATTCAGATCGGCCACGGCGGCTTGCTGGCGTATTCCGGCAAGCCGGGGACTAAGTCGACCCCCGCTGAATGGGCTCTGTTTCACTGGATGCGGGATTCGAACGACGAGCGGCTGCGATGGCTGTTCACCCGGCTTGAGGCCGAGGAGCGATGCGATGTCTCCGATGCCACGATGGCATACTTCCTGCTGACGGGAGACGAGAAGTGCGACCCCCAGAAGCTGGCCGCCCTGCTGGACAGGAAACAAAAGCCCGACGTAATTGCCGTTCGGCCGACGATCCGGCTGGAAGCGGAGAACTTCAGCTTGTTGGAAAACGTCGTGCCTGTCGCTGTCGGCAGGCAGGCCTCGCAGAGTGTGATCGTGCGAATGTCGGATGCATCGAGAGGCATCATCCGGACGGAGTTCCACGAGATCCATGCGGCGCAGTCAGGGCGCTACGACGTGGGCGTTCACTACCATGACATTGGCGGCGGCACAGTCTCGTTCGTGATGCGCATCAATGGCGTCCCGCAGGGCAGTGGATGGAAGGCCTCCGTCGGCGATGGTGCGTGGAAGAGCCACACGGTTAAGAACGTGTTTCTCTCCCAGGGCGATGTAGTCGAGATCGAGATCCAAGCCGATAGCAAGGAACGCGGCGAGATCGATTTCGTGCAACTGACCTACTTAGGACTGGACGATCCGGCCGCCATGCCAGGCCAGATCATCGTCGATCCAGCCAATCCGAGATGGCTCAAGTACAACGGCGCAAGACGATGCTTCTTGTTCGGGGCAGGCAATCCCGAGGACTTCTTCTTCTTCGGCAAGCGCCAGCCCGACGGGACGCGAGCAGGCGGCAAACAAAGCGACATCATCAGGAAACTCGCCGGCGCCGGGACCAATACGTTCCACGTCCTTGCGATGCGTGACTCTCGCTACAACATCGAGCCCGGCAACGGGGCCCCCGACTGCAATCCTTTCGTGGACAGCGATATCTCAGGGAAACTGGATGAGGATGTTCTGAACCAGTGGGAAGGCTGGCTCGATGAGATAGAGGCAGCGGGGCTGAACGTCCTTTTCAATTTCTACAACGACTTCGACGACTATGAAGAAAAGGCTATATGGCGCGTCGATGAAAACGGCAACCTGCATCCGCAGGAGAAATACCTCATCGAGACGCTGGTCCACAGATTCAAGCATCACAAGGACATCCTCTGGGCAATCGAGGAAAGCTGCAACAAGCTCTCGCGCCCCAAGCAGCAGCGGCTGAAGAAAGTCGCCGAGCTGGTCGCAAAGACAGACAACTTCCACCATCCCATCGCGCAGATGTTCCAGGTTCTCTACTACGATGAGATCCATCCGGACAAAGTGAGTCCGGACGACTACGTGAACGACCCTCATGTCAAAATGATGACATGGGGACATTATGCGACGGAGAAAAAGGGACTGCCGCCGGTCGAGCGATACTATGGAGAACTCATCGATCATTTGCAGCAGGCCGCAGGGCGTTACGTGCTGCTGAACACCGAGGTGGATAAGCACCCAACCACAGGCGCGACCAGCCGGCTCTATTGCTGGACCTCGGCAATGGCGAATATGTATGCAGCGAATGCGTATCATCGGCCGGACAAGACCAATGTGCCGCGAGAGACCCTCGTGGACGACGGCCGCGTCCGAACCTTCATGGAGCAGACCGATTTCCATCGAATGTCCCCCAGGAGCGATCTGAAACACGGCGGCACTCTATATGTGCTCGCCAGCGACGCCGGCAGCTACATTGCCTACAGCAATAACGCCGCCCGGAATATGGGTATCCGCAACATGGAGGCGGGAACCTATCTGTTGCGATGGTTCGACACAGTGGATGGCGATACTATCGAGAAGGTGGTTATGGTCGCCGTCGGCGATCAAACATGGCCCCGACCACCGGAGATCGGCCCCGAGGCAGCCCTGTACGTCAAGCGTCTGGATGGCGTTATGCCGCCGGAAGCAAAATAGGGCTTCGCGTAAGACCTTGACGCGCCCTTCACTGAATGCGATCGCTCACTGGGTGGTGACACATACATATACCTGACCCGCCAGGCCGCGACGACCATCGGGTAACGGCGCGTCCTTCAGCAGCCAGACAACTTTCGTGGCGTCGTGGTCGTTGGTCCAAGTGAAACCGCTGCCGTCCGCATGGACAAAGCGATGGACCATGCGGTCTTTCACGCGCCCATAGTCCTGCACGACCTGGCGCACCTCGCGCCGTGCAGGTTCAAGCTCCTCCCCGCCGAGCTTGTCGCTGAAGAGAAAATCCCAGTTGATGATCCAAGGCGCGCCGGCCGCCACATAGCGGCGCAAATGCGTCAGGTAGAAACGCGGGTTCATGGAGCCAGCGGCCAGCATCGCGCCGTAATAGAGGTCCGGGTCCGGGACTTTGCCCCACTGCTGCTCCCAGTCGTCGCCAATGGCAATGGCGTAGCCGCCAAAGGCTGAAGCATCGCCTTCGACCAGCAGGTGGCGAGCGCCGGCCCTGACAAAGTCGCAATAGATCGCGGCCAGCCTGGCACCGTGGTCGGGCGGCCGAGACTGCTGCGCGTAGGACAGGTGTGTGTCGAGCCATAGACCATCCAGACCGAACCGCTGCACGGCATCTACAACCCGATCGCGCCAATAATCGTGGAAACCGCTGTCCAGCGCGCCGTGCCAGATCCCTCCGGCCGGGTTGACGAATTTCTCGCCCTGCGCGTTGAGGAGAACCCAGTCGGGATGAGCTTTCCAGACCGGCGACTGGCTCCAGAGATGGCCCGCCGGCACCCAGGCAATGATTTGGAGGTTCTGTCTCGTACACTCCTCCACCAGGTCTTTGAGGCCGGCCTCGCCGCCGTAGCCTTCGCAGATCGTGTAATCCCACACGTTCATGTTCTTGGCGCCGCCGTGGAAATCCGCGTTGTCCCAAATGACATCGATGGATGCGCCGGTGAAACCTTCGCTCGCAGTGACGGCGGCACACTGCCTGGCAGTCTCGCGGAATCCTTTCCGGCTGAATGGCGGCCATTGCAGGAAGATCTCACGCACCGGCTCGGGCAATCCGAATCTTCGTCGCAGCTCGGCGTGGACCAGATCAAAGGCGCGCGTCCAGAGATTGATGCGACTGTCACCGGCCGTCACGAAGATGAAACGCTCTATCGCAGCCGGGCCGTCGAACGTCGTTTCGAACTCCAGGACCTCGCCACGCGACGCGTTGCGCAATCGGTCGCCAGGATTCGTGTGGAAAAGGACCAGGGCGCCGTCCGGGCGGTGCTCAAACTGGAATCCGGCGCCGGCCAACAGCGACGGCAGGAGCTTGGGATTCGTTGGCGGTACGGCATCCGCGTCCTGCCATTGGGGCGGCGCGTGCCAGCCGCGGTATCCATCGAAGTAGCTCAGCCCATGAGTGGAGCCGCCGAGCTCCCACGAGGCCGTCTCGACGATGGGACCTCGCTCCGTCTGGAACTGCATCCGCAAACCGGCGAAACGCGTGCCTGCACGATCACGCGTCTCCGCTGCAACCGTCAGCGTCGCCAAAGGATTTTGCAGCCTGATGGTCAATCCGTCCCGGCGTTCAAACTCGGGATACTTCCCATCTACCTGCCAAGTGATGAGGAAGTCCGCCCGGCGCAAGAGCAGCGTGCCGCGGCGGATTTCGCCCAGGCCAAAGGCGCCATCCTCGCGACGGCACAGATCGACCGAGAACTCGCCTACGGACAACGTCTCGATCTTCGTGAAGCGTTCTGTACGCGGCGTATTGTCCTGGGCTGTGGCATTCACAGGCGCCATCAAGGCTGCAAGCAGCATCACAGACACCATCTTGTCTCCTCGCGGTTGGATTTTCATGTTCACCTTGTTGAGCTATCCTTTCCGCTATAGGTCACCGCCGACGATTCTGGCTCCCAGGTGATACCATGGCTCCAGATGGGGGTACCGCCGCGATATGAGTCGCCGGAAGTACGTATTCTGACCCGGCATCGTTCGCTTCGCGTAGATGATCTTCTCCTGACGCCCTGCTGACACGACGCAGCACGCGGAGTACTGGGAGAAGACTTCGACGTTGCCCGCCGGCTTTTTTCTATGTCCATCGAAGTCCTCCCAGAGACAGGAGCCTCCGTTGGCTGCGACGCTGGGGCGTGCGAGACCCTGCGGGTCTGCCGCGTTGACGGTGGCGCTGAACGTGCAGAACGAGGCAAGTTGGACCCAGAACTGTGTGCGCTGCAGCGCGGCCGCTTCGGACGTATTTCCGTCATAAGAGAGGTTGAAGAGCAGTTGCGCTCCGCGCACCGCCGCCAACTCCCCAATCTCGTTCCATCGGGCATCGGACCCGATGGTGACGATAGCCGGCGCCCCTTTCACCCTGAACCACATGGACTTCGCATTCATCCCTTCCTCGAACAGGTCGTGATGATCCACGACCGTCTGGTCGTAGCGAGTGAGCAGATTGCCCTCGGGTCCCACCGCAAATGCCGAATTCCAACGCTTGGCTCCCTCAACACGGGGCATTCCAAAGACTACGGTGATTCTGTGTCTCTGCGCCTCCGACTGAATTCTTGCCAGCGCATCTCGCAGGACGGCCGCATCCGCGTGAACGACGTCATCAGCGATTGCTCCGGTAACGGCCAATTCCGGGAAAGCCACGACATCCGCGTGATTGCCGCCGGCCTCGCCGATGAGCTGGGCCATGCGCTCGAGGTTGGCGGACACGTCCCGTGAACAGGCCATCTGAGCGGCGGCCATCGTGATCTCGACCTGAGGCGAAGCGTACGGCTCCAGCAGCGCGACGTTCGCTGCTTCTCCCGACAGAATCCGCCGTCCCAGATCCCAGTAGGGCTTGAAGACGGGGTGGTTATGTCTGCGCATGGCCTCAGCGCCGTGAGCCCTGGACAGATCAAGCGTCGCGACCAGCATCTGGTCTCCCGCATCGTCCGCGGCTGCGGCGAAGGCGCCGTCCGGACGGATGATGGCGGAGTGGCCGTGTCGAGCCTCATCTGCTCCCTTTGTTGAATGCTCTCCCATGTTGCAGAAAATCGAGTAGACATTGTTCCTCAGAGCGCGAGTGACCGGCAGATACCAGGCGAATTCGGGAACCCACTCTTTCCTGGCATTGGCGGAGCAATCGATCAGGATCTTCGCGCCCAGCGTAACCGGGAGTTCTTCAAAACCCCGAAGCCAGCGGTCGGCGCAGATCATGGCGCAGCAGGGGATGCCATCCACGTGGAAGACACCGGGCGCCCGGCGAGGATCGGAGGGTGGGATGTTGCAGATCAGCTTGATGAAGTGCTGGATGATCCGACCGTCCGGGCCAATCACGCGCAGGCAATGCCCCCGCCGGTCCGGGGCAAACCCGGGAATCGCGAAGGGCGCACAGAAGATCACATAGATATCGTTGGAGCGGGCAGCCTCTCGGATCACATCCACCGCCTTGTCCATGTCCTCGTTCGATGTTCCCTCAGGGCAGCCCAGCGCATCTTCAGGGAAAATCACCAGGCGGCATCCGCGTGCTTTGGCCTGACCGATGAAACGCACGATCTTGTCACGATTCGCGCCGAGTTCCTTCTCACGAGCCTGCTGCACAACACCCACCGTGATCGACTGGCCTGCAGGGACAGGCCCCTGTGCCCAAGCGGGCAGCGGAGAGGCGGCAACAGCCGTAGCCAACATCGAGCTTCCAAGAAAACGGCGACGAGTGACGAGTTTGTTCATGCCGGAATTCCTCACCTATCGTTTCGTTCCGGATCCGACACGACGGCCGCACAAGCTCGGCGGAGGTATTCCTCATATGCCCACTCGCCGCTGCTGCCGGTCTGGCGGGTGATGACCAAGTCCAAGCTGGGCACGAACGCAATGAGCTGGCCGCCCGAGCCGGGCTTATGGCGTGCGTCGGACGGAATGCCGAGGCCGCTGCGGCCGCCTTCGCCGGTCAGGCGCGCAGGCAGCTCCCAGCCGTGCGAGAAGATCTGCGGATTGAGCTTCCAGCGCATCTCCGGGCTTTGAACATTGTGCGTAGGTGCGGCCGTCTCTTCGACGAACCATTTGGGGATCACCTGTTGGTCGCCCCACTGCCCGCCGCGGAGCATGCAGTAGGCAATGCGGGCCAGGTCGCGAGCGGGCATGCCCAGCCCGTGCGTTGGATGCCGGCCGATCTTCTCGCCGCCGTCGAAATACTGAAACCACCAGTGCTCGATCCCAAGCGGCTTGAAGAGGGCCTCGATGGCGAATTGGTCGTAAGGCTTGCCTGTGACTGTCTCGCACACCAGCGCCGCGTGATGAAGCGCGTGTGTCGAGTAACCACAGCCAGTCCCAGGATCGAATGCAAGAGTCGCCGTGCGAGGGTCGCCGCTATGACCCATGACGTACTCCCAAGTGCCGTCATTGGGTGAACCGTTGGCTTCGGGGCACAAGCCGGAGGTGTGATTGAGCAATTGCTTGACCGTGATTTGCGCCTTGCGCGGATCGCTCAGCGGCTGCGCCAAGGGGATGAACTCGAACGCCGGATCGTCGAACTTCATCTTACGAGGCGTCCATCCCTGTTGGCTTTGCTCGGATGCGATGGCAAGCACCGTCGCGCAGACAGCCTTCGAGACCGAGGCGACACGGCGAGAGTCTGTCTTGGCGCTATTGCCCCGCTCGACTTCGAGCACGATGTGACCCCGGCGGATCACAACGGCGGCGAAATCCCGCTTGTCGCCGGCAAGCAGCCACTGCTTGATTTCATCCAGCCTCGCCGAGTCCATGCCGGCGACCTTGCGAATGTCCTCCGGCTTGTCGAGCTTCCGCCAGCCCCCTTGCGATTCCGGCAGAGGGAAGTAGTCGTTCGTAGTGACGTCGTAAGGCGTTCTCTTGGATGCCCTTACGGGCACACTACGAACGGCGGATTCCCCAGAGACCTGGGCAACCACACGGCGGTATGCTGCAAGCGGCGGGGTCCCGTTGTCGCGCACAGCGAGAATGACATGGATGGTCTTGCCGGCGGCATCGCTTGGGATGTGCAGGAGAGCGAGCGACGATGACGCATTTGTCAACGCCACCTCGCCGTCGTACGTGCCGGCCTCACGATAGACGAACCATTCATAAGTGAGCGCGTGGCCGTCGGGATCTTGTGAACGACTGGCGTCGAGCGACAGCGTCTGACCAGGCCGGGCGGTGATATGCAGAATCTCCTTTTCATTGATGGCGTTCACGACGGCGCGTGGAGCATGGTTCGCCTCATGCGGCGGCTTCACGCACCAGTCGAGCCTCGCGCGGAAATCATTCTGCAAATCCGCCGCCCATCGAGCGAGAGTATTATCACGGCTCGTGACGCCGTTCCACGCGTCAGTTTGATTGGCCCAGTAGTATGGCTTGCCGGGGAAGTTCTCGTTGGGCCCGTAGCGGCCGGCCCAGGAGCCCCAGAGTGGTTCGTTCGGATCGTTCATGCCCGTGGGCACCAGGTAGAGGAACGTCATCGTGTCGCCCTCTTTCGCCCAGTGGGTGGTGTTCGTCGGGTACAGGGCGCCGAGCGGACCATGATCCGTGAGCACGTCGCTCACGAGGTCGAAGCCACCCGCCTTCGACGTGAGGGCGGAGAAACGATGGTACCAGCGTTTGCCCTCCAGCGGCGGCTGAAACGTGTCCACCCAGATCGCAAACGGCGGTGTGATCTTCGTCGTGTGATCGCCAAACTTGTCATAGGAGGAAAGTCGCAGCTTGGCCTTGAAGCGGGCATACCCTTCCGCCCCGCGCTCGCGCTGCACAAGATCAAGGGCCCGCTTGAGATTGTTCACAGCCGCACCACTGTCGGTGCCCCAGTCCGAGTACCAGACCGGACGCGGGTCATCTTTGTCCACGGCGGCGAGAATGAGCTTCACTGCGTCATTGCTATCATTACAGCCGGCGACGGTACGTTGCCAGAGAAACTCCTTCGTGGGGTAGCGTGCGTCGTGCCGCACAAGGTTGGGCCGGCATTCACCATAGGCATCGAGCAAGCGACGGACGACGCCCAGGCCGGTGTCCTCGGGATTTTTGTTCTCCGGCCGGCGCGTTACGGGCCGGTTCGCGATGATCCCTTCGATGTCCCACTCATTTGCATAGAGGAGAAAACGCACGAGCGATTGCTCATCATCCGGGTCGCCGCCTGCGTCAGTCTCGATGATCAACCGCAGTCTGGCGTCTGCCGTCATTCGCTCGATCGCGGCATACACCTCCGGATCATCCGCCGCCCCTTGAAACGTGAACGGATGTCGCTGATTGACCTCCACGTGCATGAAGCCCCACGAGGCTCCGTTCGTCACACACAGCTCGCAGGCATTGGCGCCTTCCTTGCCCACCTTCTCGTCCTCGTTGCACACAATCGGTTTGCCGAACTTCTTGAGTGCAGCGACCCGAGCGGGAATGTCATTGACCGGCGTGCCGTTGAAGTGGATCAGCAGGAAGTCGCTCGCCTTGGCGACGTTGTCGGGCAGTCGTCCATGGCCGAGGCCGCTGACGGACACCAGCAGTGCCGGCGAGGTCCGTTTGGCTAAATCGATCAACTCCACAACGCCTTCCGGGGTCTTCAGGAGACGATGGTCGAAGCCGCCGTGGTCAAACTCGTTGGCGATCTCCAGCATGACATTGGGGAATCCGCTGTCCTCGATCCACTTCGCGACGTTGACGACGCCGGCGCGGACGGCGGCCTCATCCTTGAGCACCTGGTCCTGCCGTTGATAGTAACAGCCAAGAATCACGGCTGCACCGTTGCGGTCACATGCCTCGATGACCCGCCGAACACGCCGTAGGTAGGAATCGCGCAGCGAGCCGTCCGGGTTGAACGCGGAGTTTACAGCGCCTTCATAGCCGGGCATGCCGCCCTGCAGACAGATTGTGAACGCACGAACACCGTGAGCCACGTAATCCGGGATGCGGGCGGTGAATTCCTCGGCATTCGAGTCCGGATCGAACTCCGGACGGTTCCGATCCTCGAAAACGGCGTTGACCATCCGCACGTTCATCAGCAACCCCTCGGCCTTTGCCCCTCGGTATGTCACCTCCCCGTTGAGGAACCATTGCGTGCCAACAAGCTGGATGGACGTGCCCGGCCTCACCCCCATTTCCGTGCGGCCGGAAGCGAGGAGCGCAGACTCGCTTCCGAGCGGCCCCGCCATCGCAGGAAGCAGCAGCAGCCACACAATGGTGATCGCTGCGATTGGATGTCGAATTCTGAGTCGGCTCATACGATATTTCTCATCTATGCTGAGCACACGTAACCGCGGCCAGACTGACAGTGGCTGGCTCCCTTCCTGACCGCATCAACTCCGAGCAGGTTTCTCCACCGGCTTGACAGTCTCCTCATGTGTACGAGGCGAGTGAACGATGTTGACTCCGTACAACTGGCAGAACGCCTCGATGTCGCGCCGGTGATTCCCGTAGAAAACGACTTGGTGAAATCCCAGGACGTCGCGGCAATCCTCAACGTTGTCCATCTGGATCTCGACGCTCGTCCGGCACCCGCCGGCCGGGGGCGTATTGACGTTGCCCGCCACCGTGCCCGTGTCGAGATAGAGCGCGTCGGGCTTGAAGAACTGCACGAGCGTCACCGGCTGTCCAATCGGCCAGAGGACCTGCGTCGAAACACCCAGGTTCGATTCGGAGTGGCTGCGGAGAATGTACGGCGCGTGCTCTTTCTGCCGACCGAGGCCGTAGATCCGCGTGCCGCTGACGCAATGCGCCGCGATCAGCACGTTCTTGGCGGTTTCCGGCACTGGGTCATTCATGAATCCCGGCTTGTCGAACAGGTAACTCGTCAGCATGAGCGAGACTGCCGGCCCGACTGCCGCCTCGCAACCGTACGTCACCCCATGATCCTGGAAGATCGATGCCCCCATGCACGGCGGGGTCGGTACTTTCTTCTGTGAGACCATGCCGAGGCAGTCGGTCGTCAGCGCATTGCAGCCTTCGTTCTTGAGCAGTTGCTTGGCCGCAATGTATGATCTCGCGGCGTTCAGACCATCTTCTTTCGTCGGCTCCACCACCTTTCTGGCCTCGCGGAACCGCTGATGGGCCACCCATTTCGCTTCCTCGCTGACCGGCGTCATATTGAACATCTCTTCGAATGTTACCCGGGGGACATACTGGAGGCTCACGAGACCGAACTTGCCTTCCTTTCGCTCGTTGCCGCTTACGACCAGCATTCTGGTCGTCTCAAGCTGCCGCTTGGCGCGGACCATGCGCAGGGCCTGTTCGATGGCCGGCGTTTCCAGCGATGAGATGACGCGGACGCCCGGCTGAAAGGCGAGACTGTTGACGTGCCCCGTGAAAGCGGTACCGACCGGCGCAAAAACGATTGTGGGCACGCCGGCCTTGGCAATCTCACCCGCCGCGGCCCAGCTCTGCATGTGCTGGAGGGTGACAAGGACCGCATCGGGTTTCTCGGCCTGCACTTTCTTGACAAACGACGCGACAGCAGCATTGTCTTCAAGAGGCGGTCCCTCCTGGACAATTTCGATCCCGATTCGTCGGCCGGCGTCGGCGATCGCTTGTGTGTATCTTGCCCGCTCACCCTCCACGTCGTACGCTGTGCCCGGCCAGCCCAGCCAGTAGGGCGGTTTCTGGCGTACGATCACGCTCATCACCCGGACCTTCGGTCGCGGCCGGAAAGATGTGAGATCGATCTCGTCATGCGATTTCGGCGCGGTGTGTAGACTCTCGAGACTCGCACATCCTGTGGTCAGTGCCGCCGTGCAGACCGCTGCCGCTCCCAGAAACGATCGCCTGGACATCGAGCAGCAATTGCACGGATGCCTGTGAGCACTGGGTCTTTCGTTCGATTTGGACTGATTGTTGCTGGCCATCGTTTTCTCCTTTTCTATATTGCCGCCACAAAGCAACCGAATTGCCGTTTCCTGTGGAGCGCCTCCGACGACGCAGCGAGTATAAACACTATTGGGACCTCTGGAAATACTTTTTCACGATCCACTCCGGCTGCCATTGGTCGGGAGCGCGCTCTCGCCCCGTCAGATCAACAGCTTGGGGAGGCTTGTTCTCGGTGGGCAATGGCAGCGTGTCGCCAACCCTGGCCTGCCACTGGCTCATCCGCTTGAGCAGCCGCTGAACGTGTTCCGCGTATTCCGCCCGGTCAATCAGGTTGGTCTTCTCGTCCGGATCGGTTTGCAGGTCGAACAACTGCATGTGGCTGATCTTCGGGTAGCAGATCAGCTTCCATCGCTCATCCCGCACCGCGCGTTGGATGTCGATGTACGGCAGAAACACCGAATCGCGGACGCGGTCTCGCTTGCCTTCCCACAGGGGACGCAGGCTCTCGCCTTCCAGGTCCGCGGGGCGTTGAATCCCGACCACGTCACACAGGGTGGGGAAGACATCCAGCAGATAGCTGAATGCCTGGGTGGACTTGCCCTGTGGGATGCCAGGACCGACGAAAATCAGCGGGCAACGCATGCTGTGCTCATACACGCTCTGCTTGCCCAATAGACCGTGGCTGCCGAGCGCGAGTCCCTGGTCGGCGGCATAGATGATGAGGGTGTTGTCAGCCTGGCCGGTCTGCTTCAGGGTTTCGAGAATCCGCCCAATCTGCTCGTCCATGTGCGTGATCGCCCCGTAGTACTCCGCCAGTTGGTCGCGGATGACAGCCTCGGTTCGTGGCCAGGGCGCCAAGTTCTCATCGCGGCCGCCCCTCATCATGCCGTTGTCGAATGGATGCTGGGGAAGGAAGTTCCCGGGCAGCGGCGGCAGATTTCGATAATACATTTCCCGAAACCCCGCAGGCGGCATCCGGGGATCGTGCGGGGCAGTGAAGGCCACATAAGCAAGGAAAGGCTTCTTGCCATCGTACTTCTGAAGAAACTCGACCACGGCATCCGCGAACAACTCGCTGGAGAAATTCTCGCCCGTGCGCACTTCGGTCAGCTTGCCATCCTGGCCGAGGTCTCTGACTGGCACCTTGGTATGATCCGCCATGCCGCCGAAAAAGACGTTCTTTCCCTGCTGGAAGGCGCGCAGCCAGGAGGGCTGGCCGTTATGCCATTTCCCGGTGCCGAACGTCACGTAGCCGTTCTCCTGCAGCACTTCCGGCAGCAGCTTGGCGTCTTTGAGGGTGGCGGTATCCACGTGGAACCACGTTTTCCCGCTCATCAGCATCGCCCGGCTCGGCACGCATACAGCGCCGCTATTGCCGCCAAAGCAATAGTTGGTTTGAAAGGTAAAACCCGAGGACACCAGCCTGTCTATGTTCGGGGTCTTGATGTGCGGATTGCCCAAAGCGGCGATCGTATCAGCGCGCTGGTCATCCGCGAAAAGGAACAGGATATTGGGCTTCCCGGCGCCATGAGCCAGCGGGCCGGAACAAGACAAGACCAACAGCAGGCCAATGACCCATTGGGTACAGCATTTCATCTTTTGTCCTTTCGTTTGGTTTTCCCCGTCGCTTTCTGCCCCTTCACTTTGCCTTGGTTCGCCTGCTCAAAGGCGCGGTCGAGCTCCGGGGGCCGAGCATCTTTGAACCGATCCAACGCTCCCTGGAGCAGCTTCGCCGCTGTCGCGGCTTCACCATTGAGCGATGCCACTGTGAGCGGCTGTTTCTCCTCCACATCGTTGCGGAGGTCGAAGAGCTCGCCGGAGCGGTAGAGCTTGTAGCGATGATCGAAGGCGAACTCGCGGACGGACAGGTCGGCCGACTGGCGCGGCGAATACCATGAGTAGATCCAGTGGCGTGGTTGCCCTTCGGCGCCGAGGAGTTGCGGGAGAAAAGTGCGGCCATCCAACTTCAGGCCAGACTGTGCCGTCACACCTGCGGCATCGAGGATCGTGGGCAGGAAGTCGGTGCTGTCCACAAGGTCGGAGCAGGTATTTCCGGCCGCAATTTTCCCGGGCCAGTTCACGATGAGCGGCACGTGCATCCCCGCGGCGGCGGTCAGCCCCTTGCCTCCGAGGACCAGCCTGTCCCCCATCATGGAGCGCGTGCCTCGGCCCGTGCCATTGTCGCCGACAAAGACAAGGAGCGTGCTGTCGCGAATGCCGAGCGAATCGAGCCGTGCAACCAGTTTGCCGATGAGCTTGTCCATGTAGGCGACCATATCGGCGAAGTGTTCCGCCTTTGTGTTCACCTGCTCGCCCTGCGCCTTCGGATCCCAGTCCGGACTATCGGGCGTCGGCTGATACGGGGCGTGCGTCAGCATCATTGGGTAGTAAAGAAAGAACGGGCCGTCCTTCTTGCGCGTGATGAAATCGAGCGCATAGTCGTTCACGAGATCGGGCCCGTATTCGCCGTTGGCGTAGTCCTTCTCGACCCCATTGATCTCGAGGCCGGGGTTCGCGTAGCGAGGCGGACGGCGGGTGTGCTGCCAGAGGCAGTACTCGTCGAATCCAAACTTCTTCGGCAGCTCGACATCATGGCCCAGTTGCCATTTGCCGGCGATGCACGTGGCATAGCCGGCTTGCTTGAGCAGATTGCCAAAGGTGGCTACTTGCGGGTCCATATTCCCAAAGTTGATATAGTTCCTCACGTTATAGCGGCCGGTCATCAACTGCACGCGCGTCGGCGTGCACAGCGGTTGCACGAAACAGTGCGTGAAGCGCATCCCGGTTGCGGCCAGCTTATCGATCTGGGGCGTCCGGTAGCTCGTGCTTCCGTTGGCGCCGATGGTCTCATAGCCGAGATCGTCGGCCATAATGAGGATGATGTTTGGCTTGCTCGCGGCCTGCCTGGGACCAAGTTCCGATTTTGGCTCGAAGCTCGGCCGCACCTTGCCATCGTGTCCGATGAGCGGCTCAGGGTCCGCCACCTTGCCGAGAGGGCGGCAGCCCGGTCCGAGGCTGCTGGCGCCGAGGTCGTCCTTCATCTTTGCCACGAGCTTTTCCATTCGTGCGACGATGTCCGGATGTTGTGCGGCGACGTCGGTGCTTTCGCCAATGTCCGACTTGAGATTGAACAGAACAGCGGCAGTTCTTGCTTTCGTGCTCCCTTTGGTTTTTGCCTTGCCAGCGGCGGCGGGCAGCGCGAGCTTCCATTCACGATCGCGGACGGCTTCCAACTCCAGACCCCTGTAGTAGTAAAAGACCTCGTGGGGTCCAAGTGCATCGGCGTCGCCCATGAGGATGGAGCGGATGTCCGCGCCGTCGATCTTCCGGTCGCCGGGAACCGTGGCGCCCGCGAGAGCCGCGAATGTGGGCAGGATATCGAACATGCCGCAGATGGCATCGTTGGATGTCCCCGCAGGGATCTTGCCCGGCCACCAGGCGATGGCCGGAACGCGCACCCCGCCTTCCCAGGTCGAACCCTTATTGCCCCGCAGGGGGCGGTTCACGGCCCGTGGCGTGCCGCCGTTGTCGCTCACAAAAATGACGAGGGTCTTCTCCGCGAGGCCCTGTGTCCGCAGAGCGTTGAGCACTTCACCCACGCTCCAGTCCATCTCCTCGACCCAGTCCCCGTAGAGGCCGTTGGCGGACTTGCCCCGGAACCGTTCGCCCGGATACAGCGGGAAATGTACTGCGTTGTGCGCGAGGTAGAGGAAGAAACGTTCGTCTTTGTGCGCCCGGATGAATCGCAGCGCCTCCTCGGTGTATCGGGAGACCAGTTGGGTCTGGTCCGACGCGAGGACCCGCTGCACGACCGTCTCCCCCCGCATCAATGGCAACGGCGGCTGGAGGTTCTTCGACTCCGCCGGCAATGGATCGCCGAAGTTGCTCTTGACACCATCAGCCGCAGGGCCCATGTCGTTCGAGTACGGAAGGCCGAACCATTCGTCGAATCCCTGACGGGTGGGCAGAAACTCGGGCTGATCGCCGAGATGCCATTTGCCCACGATGCCCGTGACATAGCCGGCCGACTTGAGTAGCTCAGCCACCGTGATTTCTGAGGGTGCAAGGCCAACGTCATTGCCCGGAAAGAGCACGTGGGGAATCGGCAGCGCGCGTTTCGGATAGCAGCCGGTCATCAGCGCCGCCCGTGACGGCGAACACACCGGCGCCGCGTAGAACGTGGTGAGCCGCCGCCCCTCTGCCGCCATCCGGTCCAGATTCGGCGTGCGATTCAACGTGGACCCGAACGGCCCGATGTCGCTGTAGCCGAGATCGTCGATGTTGATGATGACCAGGTTGGGCCGGCCTGTAGTGACGCCATGTAGAGACGCAAGATTTTGCGTCTCTACAGATGCCCTTGCGGGCACGCTACAAACAGCCACCAGCAAAGCCATAAGGGCAAGAAGGACCGTTCGTTTCATGTTCCATGACTCCAGAATAAAAGTGCCTGTGCTACCTCGCAGCGCCTCCACGAGCGGCTTTCCAGCCTGCCTGCATCTGCTTCGTGAGTTCTTCCACCAGCGCTTTGTTTTCAGGGCGCTCTGCGACATTCACATCCTCCTGCGGATCATTCTGGTGATCGTAGAGATCGCGAGCCGCCTCGCTGCCATCGCGGTTGAGCCAGCGCGTCAGACGGTATCGATCCGTGCGCATGGAATAGCCCATGACGCCTCCGCCGCGAGGATATTGGCTGAAGGCGGCTGTTTTCCACAGCTGCTCCGGCGCGTTCAGCAAGGGTGCGAAGCTCGTCCCCTCCAGGTGAGAAGGCAGCGGCAGTCCCGCCAGCTCGCAGAGGGATGGGTAAATATCCACGAACTCCACCAACCCATTCGTATGGCGACCGGGAGCTTTTTGCCTGGGCGAGCAGCAGAGTAATGGAGCGTGTGTGTCGTTTTCGAAGTTGGTGTGCTTGCACCACGCTCCATGCTCACCCAGCTTCCAGCCATGGTCGCCCCATAGCACGATCACCGTGTGCTCGCGCAAACCCAGCCGGTCGAGTTCGGCCAGCACACGGCCTACCTGTGCATCCATGTAGCTCACGCAGGCATAGTAGCCGTGTTTGAGCATTCGTGCCTGCTCGTCTGTGAGCGAACCAACTCGTGGGATATCCTCATACGCGCGTAGCTCGCCCCAATCGGTCAGTGCGAGCTTGGGGGCGTCTTGGGGCGGATATGGATTGGAGGCCATGGGAATCTCGTCACGGCGGTACAGATCCCAATACTTCTTCGGCGCGACGAACGGCAGGTGCGGCTTGAGAAAACCGATAGCCAGAAAGAACGGCTTGTCCTTCGCCTGCTGGAGCATTTCTATCGCCGCATCCGCGATGGCGCCGTCGGAGTAGGCGTCGTCCGGCACGTCGGCGCACTCATAAGCCGGACCTTTTGTCGCATTGGAGCGAGCACTGGGATTGGCGAACTTCTTCTCTGCTACAGCCGCCGTTTTGCGCGCGACGAGGGCCCTATTCTCCTCAAGAAAGTACATAGGCCGGCTGGCCTTGGCCGGCGGCTCGGACCACGACAACTCATCATCAAAGCCGGGGTGGTAAATCTTGCCTACGCTGCATGTGAAGTAGCCACGATTCTTGAAGTGTTGCGGCAATGTCACCACGTCGGGCAGATGCGCGCGAAAGTGCGTCACCAGGTCATAGACCTTCGTGGTGTCCGGCCGGCAGCCGGTCAGCAGACTGGTGCGAGAAGGAGAGCACACCGCCTGTTGGCAATAGGCACGATCGAAAGCCGTGCCGCGCGCCGCCAAACCATCAATATTCGGCAAGCGGATGCCCCTGACCCCATAGCATCCAAGTTCGTTCCGCAAGTCGTCCACCGCAATAAACAGCACATTCATCCGGTGCCCGGCCGGCGCGGCCTCGGCACTCAGCCCACGTGCCAACACTGTCGCTGCGACAGCGGCAGAGACACCCAGAAATCCACGCCTTGTTAGCGATCCCCTGGGCTTCGATACAGCTTCTGTTTTCATGGGTCTTTTCCCTTTCGTGCAGTCACAGTCTCGAGAATCACTCCTTCTGACGCACGCAGAACGGCACGTTTGCATATCCTGCGTGCCCGTTCCCGTCGCGGGCCTGCACGAAGAGGCGATACGCCCCCTCCTTCCCCGGCGTCGTGAAGTGAATCTGGGCGCTGCCATCGCCCTGAATAAGCCCTGGGATGGGAACGGCTGGTTTTTCTCCTCCGCCGGCGTAAGAGTCCTTGGGAATCACGACTTCCGGCCGAATCTCCCATTGGAATACCAGCGGGTCATAGTCACTGTCGTAGGTCACTACCGTTGCTTCATAGGACTGGGCCGGCTGGAGATAGACTCGCGTCTTATCGGGGAACCCGACAATATCCAGCGTCAGGACCGCCGGAGCACGATTCTGCGGCCATGCCCCGCTCCAGAGATATGTCATGACGTCAATCGACTCCGTGGCAAGGCCGTCCTGGAACAGGCCGTACCATGTATGGGTCGTCTCCTGTTTCTGGCCCCACAGAAACACGTACGAGCCCAGGCAACGCTCCTTATCGGCCTGGATGACCTTTGTGTACCGATCGTAAATAGCGCGGGCCTTCTCCGTGCTGGTCTCCTCGATGGGAACCCGCCATTCCGTTCTCCGAACCTGCCAGTGCCCCGTGGGCCCCCACTCGGCAATCACGTATGGCTTGGGCCAGTACTTCCGTGTCAGCTCCGTCACCTCTCCCAGATCGCCATAGGCGTTGATCCCCAGCAAATCCATGTCCGGACACTGCTTCGCAATCTCCTGGACCTTCTGCTCGTATTGTCCCGTACCGACCACCGTCAGGACCGGATGGTGCGGGTCGATAGCACGAATCTCCTTCGCCATCTTGTTGAGGCGTTGCCAGAGTCTGGGGCTGTGCGGAACTCCCGGGGGGATCCTATCGAGCTCGTTGCCGACCACCCAGAACATCACCGCCGGGTGGTCCTTCAACTCTCGAACGAATTGAAGCACACGCTGCTCCTGGTCCGCCACCATTTTTTCATCGTCCCAATTCATCCTGTTCCGCTCGCCCCGGACAGGCAGATTGACCATCGCTGTCAGACCTGCATCCTGCACATGGTCGAGACCCGTTTTGTTCGCGCCGGTCCGAACCGAATTGGCGCCACACCTGCGGAGCAGGCCATAGGATTCCCACCCCACGGCCCCTCTGGCATAGAACGGCTCGCCCGCCCTCAGTAATTGCCAAGCCCCATCTCGCTCCACGATCTCATAGGCGTGGCCGCCCTCCTCGCCTCCCAAAGCCACCTGTACGATGATCCCTCCAGCAAGGATCGACAATATAGCGAGTCTTTTCGCATCCATCTTCTTCATCTCCTCAGCGGTTCCTGAGTGGCCAAACCGAGTCCCTATGCTATCGACCTGAGATCGCACACGCAAGAATTGAGTGACTCGCGGCGCCCTTTGAGAAAACGCCGCGTGATACAGAGGCATTGCAGAAAGCACGCGATGTGATAAAATCGGGTACGGACGCAGGATAGCCGCCACCGTCCCTTGCGCCGGCGTCGGTGGCGGCAAGGGTGACAGCGATGGCGCGAAAGGGCAGGCTATGAGACTCCAGACTCCAAACCTCAACCGCACGCGTCACGTGTCGGCCAGTGGCCACTGGCTGCCGGCGATTCTCTTGAGCTTCCAGATCTGTTCTTGGAGCCCGGCGGCGTCCCCTCGTCCCAACATCCTTTTCATCGTGGGCGATGACATGGGCTATGCGGACGTGGGATTTCACGGGTGCAAGGACATCCCCACGCCGAATCTTGATGCGCTCGCCGCATCAGGCGTGCGCTTCACCAGCGGCTATGTCTCCGGGCCGTATTGCTCGCCCACACGGGCCGGGCTATTGACCGGCCGCTACCAAACCCGGTTCGGGCACGAGTTCAATCCGGGCGGGGCCAGCAGCGGCTTGCCCCTCACCGAGCGGACAATCGCTGACCGCCTGAAAGCCGCCGGGTACGTCACCGGCCTCGTCGGCAAATGGCATCTCGGAGCCCAGCCACAGTTTCATCCGCAAGAACGCGGTTTCGACGAATTCTACGGCTTCCTCGGTGGCGCGCATGACTACTTCAAATCGGCGGGTATCCTGCGCGGCACCGAGCCCGTGAAAGAGCTCGACTACACGACCGATGCCTTCGCGCGCGAGGCCGTCGCGTTCATCGAACGTCACAAGGACAGGCGGTGGTTTCTCTATCTCGCGTTCAACGCCGTCCACACCCCGATGCAGGCCACCGACGGGCGGCTGGCGAAGTTCCCTGACGAACCCGACGACAAGCGACGCACATATGACGCGATGATGCTGGCGATGGATGAGGCCGTTGCCCGCGTGAGGCAGAAGCTCATCAAGACCGGGCTCGAACAGAACACGCTTGTCTGCTTTGTCAGTGACAACGGCGGACCGACCATGCCCGGCACGTCGATCAATGGCTCGCGCAACCACCCGTTGCGAGGCTCCAAGCGCACCGCGCTGGAAGGCGGCATTCGCGTACCATTCATCGTATCATGGCCTAGCCGCGTGAAGCCCGGTGTCTTTGCGCAGCCGGCTATCCAGTTGGACCTCACCGCCACCGCCCTGGCAGCGGCGGGCGTGCAGGCCGATCAGGACTCGAAACTCGAAGGCGTGGACCTGCTGCCCTTCCTGACCGGCGAGAATACGGGCGCACCGCACGACGCGCTCTATTGGCGTTTCGGCGAGCAGATGGCCATCCGCGCAGGCGACTATAAGCTCGTCCGCTACGACAGCAACGTTGATACGCGCACCGGGGAGCGCGACCAGCCGGTTACCGCGGCCAAGCTCTACAATCTCGCGGCCGACATCGGCGAGACCAGGGATCTCGCCGCCGCAACGCCGGACAAGGTGAAGGAGCTTCAGGCCACATGGGACGCCTGGAACGCCACAAACGTCAAGCCGCTCTGGGGCGGCGGCCAAAGCCAACGCAGAGTCGTTCGATAGCACCGCCCTGCGGAACGTTCAGAACCGTTGCTCCAATCGGCGCAGGAGCATTCTGAAGCTCTCTCTTTCGGTTTGTGACAAGTTCCCATTGCCACAGGCGGATCGATACACGCCGGCGGCCTCGTCCAGCTCTCCCCGTTCGAGATGGATCGTGCCGAGCAACGCGTAAGCATCACTATACGGCACACTCCGCCGGACCATGTCCTTGAGGACTTTCACAGCTTCATTCGTGTCTCGTCGCTGATGCAGGTAGAAGGCGTACGTGTAACCATACTTGCCCTCTTCGGGGCGCAACTGGTAAGCCTTCTGACACCATCGCAGCGATTCGAACGGCCGATCCGGGGCCAACATCACGCCGAGGTTGTACGCGGCGGCCGCTGAATTGGGATCGAGCTCAAGCGTCCTGCGAAAGGCCTGCTCCGCCTCCTTGGGACGTTTCATCTCGCCCAAGAGCATCCCGAGGTTCAAATGGACGATGGGGCTGTTCGGATCGAGAGCAATGGCTCTGTGGAACGAGGCTTCGGCCTTGTCGTTCTGGCCCTGGGCATTGTAGACGAACGCGATGTTCACATGGGGCGGCACGAAGTCCGGCCGCAGCTTGATGGCATTCTCGTAGGAGGTCAGGGCCTGTCCGTGGTCTCCGCGCTGCAGGTAGAAATTGCCCAAGTTGTAGTGGGACGCGTAGTCATCGGGGCGGGCCAGGAGCGCCGCCAGCGACTCCGCCGTGGCACGCCCCACCGCTGCCTGATGTTCACCTGGTAGAGACGCAAAATGTTGCGTCTCTGTCGGGACGGCGGCCAGAGCAGTCGCTGCTCGCACACGCACCAGAAGATATTCGTCGGCCGTCGCTTTGGCTAATGCCCTGACGGATTCATCGGTCACGTATCCATCCAGTGCTTGAGCTGCGGCAGCGCGCACCAGCGGAGACGGATCGTCCCGAAGGGCCTTGATTACAGCAGGCCATCTGGCCTGGGACTCACAGCGATGCAACAAGCGGATCAACGACGCGGCGAAGATCTCATCACGATCCTTCGAGCCAATGTAGGCTAGAATATCACCCAACCGGCGCCAATCGCCTCGCCGGGCTGCATCCACAAGAGCCGCTTGCTCCAGGATGGGCTTCTGGTAGTCGTCGTTGTGCCACTGCCTTACCTGTTGATCCGCCCATGTCGGGTCCTTATCATGGTGACACATGTTGCATGCATTGGGAGACTTGAACTTGAGGGTGGCGGCCGGCGACGGGGGACGCATCGAGTGGTCACTGCGGCTCATACGGGCAAAATCGGTCATGGGCATGTGACATGCGATGCATCGGTTCCCGGCGCTGTCCGCCTTGTGGTGCGTATGTGCCGCGGCGTTCTCCACCCTGTTCTGATGACAGGGCAGGCACGCGGCATTCGGATTATCATCGCTCTTGAATCGATAGCGTCCGCTGGCCGTATGGCAGTGTACGCAATCCAGTTTGCCGCTCTTGACGCAGGGACTCATGCGCCAACTGGTCATCGTGTAGTCCTCACCCAGGTCGCGCCCGTCTGGATAGAAGTCCGGGTGCTCCAGCGTTGTCAGGTCGAAATGATCGAAGTAGCGGTCCCCCGGCTTGAAGGAAGCACTCACGGGGCTCAGCTTGGCATGACACGATCCGCACATCGAATTCATCTGCTCGGCCGTAAAGGGCTTGGTGCGAATGATCTTGAGGTCCTGTGGCACCTGGCCCTCGGGAGCCGCCTGGCAGACCCGAACATGTCCCTGGGCCGGACCGTGACAGGCCTCACAGTTGATCCCCGGCTCAGCCCACGTGGTGCGATAGGTATCGGTCTTCAGATCGTAGTTCGTGGCCAACTGGCTCACATGGCAGCCGTGGCACGAGGTGTTGAATGTGTACATCGGGTCCGTCCAGCGCACGGGCGCATCGCCTCCCACACCGGGAAAATGACGCACACCGCTGGCGGCCGTGTCGAACCACTTCCCGGTCCGCACGTCATAAGCTACGGGCAACGTCTGCAGACGCCCGCGTTCCATCGGCGTTAGAAAGTAATAGACATTCTTCCCGCCCATCACATGCACGATTGGGTGCCGTTTCTCGCCGTCCGGTCCTTTCTCAAGGACCCAGCCTTCCTCCCGCCCGATGCACGCGATGTACTCGTATTTGCCGACCTTGATCGAATCCTGCGGGGCTATCAAATTCGCCTGAGCAAATTCGAACGTGTAAGGCTGCATCGCCAGGCCGTGGTGCGACGGCGCCCAGAGCTGATAGAACTGCTCATGGCACTGACGGCAACTGGCCGAGCCTGCAAATGGCTCCCGCGCCGACGGCTGAGGACTCATCTCCGCGGCGACGCAGATGGTCGCCGACAGCGTCGAGAAGAGGAGAAGATGCATTGTCGTGAGGGTCACAATCTGTCCCATCTTGGATCGCACCCATAGCGGAATCCCTTGAATACACGTCTGACCGCCCGGCAGGCGGTGGCTGAGCGTCACCGTTTACTGGCCTTGCGGTTCACCCTCTTTTCGGCAGCCTTCCCGCGTTGTGCGCCGGCGCCCACAGTGTTGGGACGCTCAGGGGCATTGATCTTGGGCACAAATTTCGCCAGGTCCGCCTTTACGGAAGTGTACTGCGGGCCCTTCGCCAGGTTGGCCCATTCGTAGGGGTCTTTATCGTGGTTGTAGAGTTCCTCGCTGCCATCGGCGTAGCGGATGTACCGCCACGTCTCACTGCGGATGCTGTGATTGTCCTTGTGGAACGTCGTCACGGCGGCATGGTCCCACTCCGCCTTCGGATCTTCGAGCAGGGATCGAATGCTCATACCTTCGAGGTGCGAAGGCTTGGGCAAGCCGGCGAGGTCGCACAGCGTCGGGTAGATGCTCATGAAGTCCACGGGCCGTTCGCACACGCCGCCGGGTTTCGTGACACCGGGTGTGGACCAGATGAACACGGTCCGCGCCGCCTCCTCCCACAGGGCAAACTTTCGCCAATGGGATTTCTCGCCGAGGTGCCAGCCGTGGTCGCTCCAGAAGCAGATGATCGTGTTATCACGATAAGCCGATTTCTGCAGGCCGTCGATGAGGCGACCAATTTGGGCGTCGCAGAAGGCAATTGTCGCCAGGTACGCCTGCACCGCGTCCTTCCAGCGGCCGGACCTGAGAATGGCAGCGTGGTCGCCGTCCGGCTTGGCCATCTTGATCCCGGCGGCAGGCACGTCATTCAAGTCGTCCTCGCGATGAGGCGGCAACTGGATCGTTTCGAGCGGGAACATATCGAAGTACTTCTTCGGCACACTGAAAGGCATGTGGGGCTTGTGCAGGCCGACCGCCAGGAAGAACGGCTTGTCGTGCTTCTGGCTGAGTTTCTCGATGCCGTAGCTCACCGACTTGTAGTCCGGCATGTCTTCGTCCCGGCAATCGAGCGGGCAGAACTTGATGCCCCCCACGCCGTCGTCGGGGGCCGAGGAGTGACGCTTGAGATTGCCGCCGCCGGCCTTCTCGAAGTACTCCGTCCACTCGCCCTGGCGGTGATCACTGCTGTGGTAGATCTTGCCGGCGCCGAAAACGTTGTAGCCGGCCTTGAGAAACTGCGTGGTCAGCGTTTGCTCCTTCGCGATAGCCAACTTCCAGTCCTGCCCATTGTCGTAGATGCCCGTCGTGCTGGCGCGCAGGCCGGACATCAGCGCGGCCCTCGACGGATTGCACACAGGCGCGGCACAGTTGGCGCGTGTGAACGTGACACCCATCTTCGCCAGCCGGTCAATGTTCGGCGTCTTCGTCTGCGGATTGCGCCCGAGGTGGCCGACCCAATGGTTCAGATCGTCCACCGCGATGAACAGGACATTGGGCTTCGCCGACGCGGCAGCAGCGTTTGCCACGGCAGTTCGTGCGCCTGCCCAGAATGCCAGAGAGCTGATCAGAAACTCACGTCGTTTCATGTGGCTTTTCCTTTCTTCCGGTTGCTTTGCTGAGGCTTTCTTGCGGGGCGGTCACGGAGCAGCCAGTTCGGGTCCTCCGTGCGGGCGGCCTTCATCAGGGCCTCGGCCCGCGCCGCCAGTTCAGGTTTGTCGCCGGCCAAGTCCTTTGTCTCGCCGGGATCGGCTTTCAGATCGTACAACTCCATCGGGGAAGATGGACCGTTGCGGACGGCTTTCCAGTCGCCGAACCGCACGGCCTGAAGCGATTGCTGCTGCTCGTGCAGCTCCCAGTAGAAGTACTCGCGCTTGGGTGCGGGGCCTCCCCGCAGGAACGGCACAAGAGAGAGGCCGTCCGGCTTGAACGTTGGAGGGAGCTTCGCGCCGGCCAGCTCGGCGGCGGTCGGCAGGAAATCCCAGAATGCCCACGGCTCGTCACTGACCCGGCCTGCCGGGACCTTGCCCGGCCAGCGGACGATAGCCGCCTGCCGCAGGCCGCCCTCGTACAATTCGCGTTTGAAGCCGCGAAGGCCGTTGGCCGCCTGATGGAAGTGGCGACCAAGTTCCGATGTCGGGGCAAATGAGGAACCGTTGTCGCCCGTGACGAATACGATCGTGTTCTCATCGATCCGCAGTTCCTTCAGCAGATCAAGCAGCCGGCCGATGTCGCTGTCCAGCCGCGTCACCATGGCCGCGTAGTTCTTCTGCTGCGGCGTCCAGTCCATCCCCGCGTACTGGCCTGTGTCGTCGATCTCAAATCGGCCGTGCGGCAGCGTGACGGAGTGGAAGAGGAAGAACGGCCGGTCCTTGTGTTTTCGCACCCAGTCGAGAGTCTCATCGGCGATGAGATTCTGGGCGTAGGTCTTGCCGACGCCCTTGCCGTCATTGCCGGGCAACTCGAACCGCTGATCGTCGCGGCAAAGGTACGTCGGGAAGTACGAATGCGCGTGACGCTGGCAGTTGTAGCCGAAGAAATGGTCAAAGCCGACCTTTAGTGGGCTGCCGGTAGTGTCGAACATGCCCATGCCCCATTTGCCGATGCAGGCGGTCGCGTACCCTGTGTCCTTGAGCACCTGTGCGACGGTGCGCGTGCCGGCGGGCAGAGGCATTTGGCCTTCCGGCTGGATTTCACGGTTGGCGCGGATCGGGCAGTGGCCGCTGTGCAGGCCGGTAATCAGCGACGCTCGCGACGGGGCACAGACACTTGTCCCACAATATGCCTGCAGGTAGCGGGTACCCTCGGCGGCCATGCGGTCGAGATGCGGCGTCTTGATGAGCTCTTGCCCGTAGCAGCCCAAGTCGCCCTGGGCCAAATCATCGCTCAGGACGAAAACAATGTTCGGCCTGCCGGTCGCCGCCGCCTTTAGCCACGAGGGAGACACGGATACCGCCGCCCCGGCGGCCAGTTTGAGGAAGCTGCGTCTGTTCATACGGAGAATATCCTTTTGTTACTTGCGTTTGCCCTTCTTCTGTTTGTTTCCTGGGCGCGTCTTGTCCTGCCTGTTGACGGCCCGGGTGTAGTTGTCGTCATATACCGCAGTGAGAGCGGCCTTGCGCCGGTCAGGAGAGTATCGACTCTCGAAAGCCGGCAGGAGTGGATCGTGGGTTTGCCTCATCCAATCCTGGAGTTGGCCCCGCAACCGATCCACATCGCCCTTATGCTCGGGCTTCTCCAGCAGGTTGACAAGACAGTCCGGGTCCTTCTGAAGATCGTAGAACTCCTCCAGAGCCCGATAGCGGAACATCCGGACACGCTCCGCAATACCGGGATCGCTTGGCGCGGCCTCGACCATTGCCTGCATGGTCAGCCCTTCATTGGCGTTTCGATAGAAGAATTGGCCGTCGCTCCAGGGGGTGAAGATGTAGCCGAACTGCTTGTCCTGAACGCACCGCATCGGGACCGCCTCGCCGCTCGACTGCATGTCGATCTGCGTAAAGACCCTGTCACGTCCGGCCTGGCTCTGGCCTTTCAGCAAAGGCAGGAACGAGAAGCCGTCGAGTCCCTTGGGAATCGGCAGGCCTGCCGCTTCGAGCACGGTGGGGAAGAAGTCGATTCCTGAGATAGAGTGCCGTCCATCCACAGTCCCCGGCTTCACCACGCCGGGCCAGCGTACGATCCAGGGAGTGCGCGTGCTGGCCAGGTAGACGTTGCACTTGGCGAAGGGGATCGCGATGCCGTTGTCGGACAGGAACATGACGAGCGTGTTCTCTTCCAAACCCGATTCCTTCAAAGCGCGCATCGTCGCGCCGAACGTGTCATCAAGGCGACGCACGGAATTCAGGTAGTGGCTGAGCTCTTCACGGGCGCCCGGCAAATCGGGCACGAAGCCCGGGACCGGCACATCCTTCGGCGTGTATGTCCTCGAAGGCTCCTTCGCCCCTTTGATGGGCTCTCCAGGAACGTGGAAGGGACGATGCGGGTCGTGAGAATTGACCATGAGGTAAAACGGTTTCCCATCCCGCCGACACCCGGCAAGAAACTCGCTGCAATACGCATGGTACATCTGGGGGTCTCGGCCGTTGCCAAGCTCGCTCTGGTCGTGGACGAAGTCCCATCGGTAGGCGGCCTTGGGCGTGGAGTGCCCCACCTTGCCGAGGACGCCGGTCCGGTAGCCTGCGTCCCTCAGGGTTTCCATGATCGTCGGCACATCGCGGTCCGTGTGCATGAAGCCCATGATGCCGCTGTTGTGCCCATAGCGGCCCGTGGCAAGGACGCCCCGGCTCGGCTGACAGATGGCGACATTGACATGAGCGTTCTCAAACCGCACGCCCTGGGCGGCAAAGGAATCCAAGTTCGGCGTGAGACCAGGGACCTTGCCCCCGAAACAACCGACGGAGTCACGGTGGAGGTCGTCCGCCGTGAACAGAAGGATGCTCAGTCTTTCTGTCTCGGCCGCTTCGGCAAAGGCGGCTCCCTTCCAAGTTGAAGCAGCAGTCAGTCCGAGCATCTTGATGAAGGCGCGTCTATTCATTCCTATGCCTCTTCCATTCCAAGCTTCAGCGAAGACCGAGCCGGTCACGTCTGCCCTCTATGGTACTTTCCAGGCGTCACATATTCAATGACATGCCGCCTCATCCAGGCATTTCATTATCCACGGTGATGTACAGAACGCTTCGCGGCAGTTTGCCAAGCGGCAGAGAGGG